>Ga0209201_1000638_pt1 | contig 46199 bp, 33 predicted proteins | sample AD_UKC055_MetaG_FD_184411 | JGI IMG/M metagenome (GOLD analysis project Ga0209201, IMG submission 184411) | Active sludge microbial communities of municipal wastewater-treating anaerobic digesters from USA - AD_UKC055_MetaG (SPAdes) (version 2) | ecosystem: Engineered > Bioreactor > Anaerobic >... | reverse complement strand
GGTATTGCCTGATAGAGTGATTCCCGTTCCGTTGATTAAAACAGTGGCATCGATGGGCGCTATCTGGACAGAATGGATGATAGGATTGCAATTTAGAACTGTAATCGGATTTAGGGCATTCAGGATTTCACAATTGGTAAAATTGCTTTCTTGCCCAATACCCGTGGTTCTGGAAATTGCTAAACCACTCCAAAGCAAATCGGAAAAACCAGGCATAAAAGTTACATTTTGAGCGGAAATAGAGCCATAAACATTGATCGGTTCATCATTCCAGATTTGAACTATCACTCCTGGTTCGATAGTGATATGTTTAGTGGAAGCTATTATGATTGGTTCCACAATATGATAGGGAGAATTTTCTGAAGTCCAGTTGGTAGGTAAATTATCTTTATCTACAATGAACCCATCGGAGATATTTATCAGTACATTTACTAAGACAGAATCGCTGCTTTGGCAGATACCGTCAAACACATTAAAAGTAATTGTTTCGGTTCCAAACCAATTATGAGTTGCACTGAGGTTAACCTGCGAGCCATCAATAGTTGCTATAACATTATTGGCTCCGCTACAGGTAATAATTAAGGGGTCATTATCCGCATCGCTCACATAAGTAGTAAAATCTACTGCTAATGTTTCATTTACATCAAAAGAAAAGCTCGCAGGTAAATTAATTACAGGAGGATGATTAACCGGCAAAACAGTCAGATAAACATTAAGTATAGTAAGCGGATTAGTAGGATCATTGGAATTGATAAGTAACTGGGCATTATACAATCCAGCAACTATTTCCTGCGCTGAAAAAGTAACATTTATTGTAGTAGTTCCGCTTACAGGAATATCTCCTTGGCTTGGTTCAATGGAAAGCCAGGGGATAGTATGAATGATTTTGTTTAGGATTAGTTGTCCATTTAGAATGTGTGGTTCACCACCATAAACATCACCTTGAATTGTATAGGGCAAAATAAGGTTTCCATTAAAGGTAAGAGGAATTGTTATGTTTATATTGGCAGTAGCAGTTTGACCTCCTTGAATAACTCCATAACCATTAGAACTCTCACCATGCCAATGAATTGTAATTCCGTCACCAGAACTTATGTTGGGGAGCATATCATCCGTACCACCTGTAAAATTGGAGGCAGAATTAACTATAATATCAGCAGGGAAAGTAAGATACACATCCTTCAACCATTCTAAATCGGAGCTGTTATTATAGAGAGTAAATGTCCAATTAATAGTTGTCCCAGGTTCATAATATGCGTAATTTAAAGTTAAAGTGCTGCCTTGGATGCTTTTATCTGTCGGTAGCTTATTTTGAGTAAAACGGCTACGCGTTTCGGGATAGATATAATAAGATAAAGGTAATCCACCGGTATTAGATATAGTGAAAGTTTCTGTAGAATCGGTCTGAGCATATATAGTAACCGCTAATTCATTTATGCTAACAGCAATCTCAGGGGGAACATAAGCGCTGCCGGAAACTTGAATGTTAACAAGAGGATTATTTGTGGCATTACTGGAAATTGTTACAACCCCATCAAAACTTCCTGCTGAAGGGGAAGAGAAAATTAACGCATAAGTTTTGGTGGCCCCGGCAACGATGGCAATATCTAATATATTGCGGCTAGAAGCATTACTTTCTGAACTTTGTAAATTATCTCTTGTGCTTTCGGAAACAGTGTAGCCAGCAGGAGTAAAAATTGTTCCATTTAGAGTTTGATCTCCATAATTTTGGATAGTAAATTCTCGAGTTTGGCTTTCGCCTATGGGTATACTGCCAAAATTTAAAGAATTGGGAGTTACAGTAATTTCAGGACCAGTGTAATTTGGGGCAACCTTCAACTTAATATTGGCGCGTGTGGAAGATGAACTTCCGCCTGAAAAAATATTGGTCTGATTAGAATTATCATTAACAAGATAATGGTAACCATTATCAATAGAAGTGTATTGAACGGTTCCAGAGCTATTATAAGAGCTGGCAATGCCAAAGGCAGTATCCACCAAAAGATTATCCGTTCCATTCCATAGAAATGGCGTGGTGAAATTATACATATTCCAACCGGTCTGAGTAGGTAAATAACTTGGATTGGAATATACTGTAACTAAATTATCTGCAGTGACAAACGAAGATACATTAGTAGCCGTAGTATGCTTCAACCTCACAACAAAGTTAGGCATCGTAACCGTTGGCAGACCAACTATGTTAAAGCCAAGCTGAGTAATATTTATAGGGCCAAAGATACCTGCAGCGTTTAATTCTGCTTTTGTATAGACGGATTGACCGTGTAAACTTTTATACCATACATTAATCGGAGAAGGGGCAGAATTTCCCGTAACGGAAGTTCCTGTGCCAATAATGGCTTCCGAAACAGGTTGAATTAAAGATATGGAGATTTCACTAATTGTTTCATTATTACTATTATCTTTAGCCACTGCTTTAATAGTATAGCTTCCAGCAGTTAAACCAGTAGTATTCCAATTATAAGAATAAGGATCTGAATAATCAGTATTGTAAAGTATGTTATTGATGTAGGTTTTAACGGAAGCAATAGAGCCATTACTGTCTGTAGCGTTTACATTAATAGTGATGATAGAATTGAGAGCAAAACTGGCTCCGTCTGCAGGAGAAGTAATTTGGCAAGTGGGCATTCCACTTACAATAGTATTTAAAGCGGCATTGGCATTTACCATTCCGTAGCCGGTATATCTATCCCAACCAACACCTCCATCAATTGTCATATCGGTTGCGGTAGAAGTAAGCTTAGAAAACACTTGCGCGGGGGTTAAAGAAGGATCTTTAGAAAGAAGTAAAGCTGCCACTCCAGCAGCATAAGGTGTGGCACAAGAAGTTCCATTAAACCATAGATAATAATCTCCGTTGGTATTATAGCCATTTCCTGTTCCCGTTAAATCGGTGGCAGGTAAAATTGTCGGTGCCATTATGTCCACGGCATTTTTATTGTTCTGAGTATTAACTCCGTAATTGGAACCCCACCAATATTCTCCATCGGAAGAAGTGGTGCTTTTTCTCTGTCCTGAAGGACTGGCAGCGCCTACGCTTATTACAGAAGTTTCATTGGCGGGATAAGAAATAGTGGAATTATTTTCGTTTCCGGTGGCGGCAAATAATACTACTCCAGAATTATAGGCGTAATTTAAAGCTGCGTCCGTAGAAGGTGAATCTCCTTCTATTATATCCGTTGCCCCCAAACTTATACTGGCAATATGAGCATTATGATCAGCGGCATAAGTTAAAGCATTTTCAATGGCAGTAAAATAATTGACTCCTTCAGAATTGGCTACTTTTAAAGGCATAATACTGCAGCCACCGGCAATTCCTGCAATACCCAAAGAGTTATTTGCTTTTCCAGCTGCAATTCCAGAACAGGCAGTTCCATGTCCCGGATCTGAACTGTTATCCATAGGATTGCTGTCATTATCGCCAAAATCATAACCCGTCACTAAGCGCAAATCGGGATGGGCAGTATCAACGCCTGAATCAATAATGGCAATTATGATGCTGGCTGAACCATAACCCTGGCTTTGATTCCAAGCAAGCTGGGCATCACTGTCAAAACCGATAGTGCCAACTCCTGAGCCGGTATGGCCACTTGAAGTATAAGCAGGTAACTGAGCTGTGTTATTATGACCCCAATTATTGGCGTAGTAAGTATCGTTTGGAACTACTGTAGGATAGGCAATATATTCGGGAATTGCTTCTTCTACATAACGATTGGCTATGAATTGTTTAAGAGCTTCTTCCACGGTTGTTTTGCCATTCAATTTCAAGATAAACCAACGATTAAAGCCCGTCTGCTTTTCCCAATTTGCGTCATTTACTTTGCGATGAGCTTTGATTATTTTAGTGGCTCCTGTTTGAGCCATCAGCTGATCCAGTTCATTTATTCCCGTATTGGTTTTTTCAGCATAAAGTTCTGTAGGGAGATTTGCCCGGTAAACTACTTCAGCACTTAGTTTAATTTTAATAAGATCAGATGCATATGAGGGTTTGCTATCGATCTTACTATTCAAAGGAGCATAGGCAAATAAAGAAATAATAAGTAAAAGCATCAACATAGCTATAAACTGTCTTTTCATTTTTTCTCCAGATAAAAAATACTATTACTACAATATAATGGATAATGCAGTTTAAACCAACGATTTTTTCTCTCATAAGTTCAAGAGTATAAATCCCCTATTAATTTGTAGTCGTTTTTTAGTTTGTTTCCAGAGTGATAGTGGAGAAAAAAAACACTTGACCAAATTGGTATTTCCAAAGAAAAGGGAAAAAACCTTTAATCACAGCCAGTGAGCTGGAAAGGAGAAAGAATGACTTCAAAACCACAATTTACTGGACGCTCTCTGTTTGACTTAGATGACTATTCCCATGAAGAAATTATGTATATTCTGGAAGCAGCCAAAGGAATGAAAGAAATTAACTTACGGGAATACAAAAAAATACCTACACTCAGAGGTAAAACTATTTGTACTCTTTTTGTAGAAAACAGCACCCGCACAAGAATGAGTTTTGAACTGGCTGCCAATCGTTTAAGTGCAGATGTAGTAAGTTTTCAATCGTCCATATCTTCTTTACAAAAAGGAGAAAGTTTACAAGATACTGTCTACACTCTTAATGCAATGGGTATAGATCTTTACTGCATTCGTCATAGCAGTCCTGGAAGCCCGCAATTGGTTAATAAATATTCAGGAAAACCTGTAATTAATGGAGGTGATGGTAGACATTCCCATCCCACGCAGGCACTTCTTGATATCTTTTCAATTTGGGAAAAATTGGGAGACCTTAAAGGACTGAAAATTACTATTGTAGGCGATATTTTAAATAGTCGCGTAGTTCGTAGTAATTTAATTGGAATGGGCAAACTGGGTGCTAAAGTAACAGTATGCGGTCCTAAAACTTTAATGCCAGGTAATATGGAAAGCGTTTATGATTGCCGCGTTGAATATGATTTGCCAAGAGCATTAAAAGATGCTGATGTAGTTATGGGCTTAAGAATGCAGCTGGAAAGGATGACAGAAGGGTTATTTCCTTCTTTGGAAGAATACAGTAAACACTATGTCCTTTCCAAAGAAACCTTAAAATATGCTAAACGAAATGCTCTTATTATGCATCCAGGGCCAATGAATAGGGGAGTGGAAATCCTTCCTGAAATTGCCGATAGCAACCAAAGTGTAATCGTGGAACAAGTTGCTAATGGAGTTGCTGTTAGAATGGCATTAATGTTTTTAATCTTAGGCGGAAAGGCATAAGGAGAAATATTATGAAGATCTTAATTAAAAATGCAAAAATCTTCCAAAAGGATAAATTCATAAAAGGTGATGTGCTAATAGAACGGAAAAAGATTACCAAATTGGGAGGCACTATAACAGTTAATGCCGATAAAATTATCGATGCCCAAGGTGCCTGTGTTTTTCCAGGTTTTATTGATCTTCATTCTCATTTACGAGATCCTGGACATACTTACAAGGAAGATATTGTTACAGGAACTAAAGCTGCTGCTCATGGAGGTTTTACCACTGTTTGCGCTATGCCAAATACTGAACCAGTTACCGATAATATTGCCTCTGTGGAATATATACAACTTCGTGCCAAAGATTATGGCTCTGCCAGGGTATATGTAATTGGAGCTATTACAAAGCAATCTGCAGGCGAAGAAATTGCAGAAATGGCAACTATGAAATCTGGAGGTATTGTAGCTGTATCCGATGACGGTAAATGTGTTCAGGATGCGCGTTTGATGCTCTCTTGTATGAAATATGCTAGTAATTTCGGACTGCCCATTATTATTCATCCCGAGGATTATTCTTTGGCTGGAAAGGGACAAATCCATTCCGGAAAAGTTGCTACCAAGCTTGGTCTTAGTGGTATTCCGGGTTTGGCTGAAGAAGTTATTATTGCCAGGGATATTATGCTTGCTGAAAGTGCTGGGGCACAACTTCATATTGCTCATATTTCCACTGCCCGATCTTTGGAATTAGTAAAAAATGCCAAAGATAAAGGATTACCGGTAACCTGTGAAGTAACTCCTCACCACTTAGTGTTAAATGAAGAAGCTACGATAACATTCAATACAAATACCAAAATGAAACCACCTCTAAGAAGTGAAAAAGATCGCCTGGCTTGTGTTCAGGCATTAAAGGATGGTCTGATTGATTGTATTGCTACAGACCATGCTCCTCATGCAGATTTTGAAAAAGAAAAGGAATATGATCATGCTCCCTTTGGAATCATCGGATTAGAAACAGCTTTTCCAGTGCTCTATAAAAATCTGGTACAAACAGGACTGATAAGTTTAAATCGTTTGGTAGAAGCATTAACAATAGCTCCTGCTAAAATATTAGATTTACCTGGTGGTGTACTGGAAGTAGGTAAAGCAGCTGATTTAACCATTATAGATTTAGAGAAGGAAACCCTCTTCTCGGTAGAAAATATTCTATCTAAAAGTAAAAATACTCCTTGGCTAAATCAATTTTTACCGGGAAGAGTGTTATGCACAATCTGCAACGGCAATGTAACCTATATGGATAGTGAAAAATGGACAAATTGAAACCCCAATTTTTAGAACGAGCAATATACTCTCGTGAAGAACTCTGCGGAGATTATTTCATACTGTGGATATGGGATGAAGAGCTGGGGAAAAAATGCCAACCAGGTCAATTTTTTGAAATACGCGCTCATTACAGTATTGAAAATGCAGAAGAAACACGTTCGTTACCCAAGCTTTTTAAACCAATCTCTATCTATGATAATGCTGAAGGTAGGATTGGATTCTTTATTAAAAAAGTGGGATACGGCACAAATGCTCTTAGTAAACTGAAAGCTGGAGATCTACTTGAATTGATCGGTCCTCTAGGAAATGGCTTTCCTATAGTTAGCGGAAAAAAAATACTATTAGTAAGCGGTGGAATTGGTTATCCACCTCTATGGTATCTTCAAAAAAGACTTATTAAACACAATCTAATTTATTGGGTTCATGGGGGGTCGAATCAATGTGATGTTTTCCCTTGTGATGAGGTCTGGACTGAAGATGGCAGCTTAGGTAAAATGGGGATGGTTACTGAAGGAGTAAGATCTCTTATTATGGAGAAGAAGATAAATTTAATATACAGCTGTGGACCAATCCCGATGCTGAAGGAATGTGCCAGAATAGCTTTAGAACTTGAAATTGAACACTACTGTTCTTTGGAAGCATATATGGCATGCGGAATTGGTGTCTGTTATGGTTGTGCTGTTCCTATCGGTAATACTGAAGATTGGAATTATTTAAGAGTCTGTAAAGAAGGTCCTGTTTTTAATGCTAAGGAGGTTTTGTGGAACAGAATGTAAGCCAAATTTATACTTCGTTGGGACGCTTAACATTAAATAGTCCAGTAACTATTGCTTCCGGGACTTTTGCTCTGGAGAATCTCGATTTTATGGCGCAGGACTATTTAGGTGCTTATGTATGTAAAACTATTACGCGTTACCCTAAAAAAGGAAATCCTCCACCTCGTCTGTTTGAAACAGAAGCAGGATTGCTAAATTCCATTGGATTACAAAATCCGGGACTGGATAAATTCATTAATGATGATTTACCTATACTTAGAGAAACACTTACTACTCCCTTAATTGTTAGTTTTTCTGGCTCTTCCCTAAATGAATTCAAATTAATGTTGGAATCTTTGGAACAGAATGAAGGAATAGATGGTTATGAACTCAATGTTTCCTGTCCCAATGTTGAAAATGAGGGTATTGCCTTTGGAGTGGATCCTGAAATTGTCTATAAGCTATGTGCACTTCTTGCGCCGTTAACTAATAGGGAATTAATTATTAAGCTTAGCCCAAATGTAACCGATATTGCCGTTATTGCTAAAGCTGCTGAAGATGGAGGAGCAACATCTATCTCGTTAATAAATACAATTTGGGGAATGGCAATTGATATCCAAAGCGGAAAATCGATGTTAAAAAAAGGAATTGGCGGGTACAGCGGAATTGGGATAAAACCCTTAGCTCTAGCTTTAACTTATCGAGCAGCAAAAGCTGTAGATATACCTATAATTGCTATGGGTGGAATTTATAGCTGGCAGGATGCTCTGGAATTTTTTTGGGCTGGTGCTTCAGCTGTTGCTCTGGGGACTGCAAATTTTATCGATCCACTAGCTGTTCCTAAAGTATATGAAGGTATAGATAATTTCTTGCGAGAAAGAAATTGTACTCTAAATGAGATAATAGGTAAGTGCGAAGTATAAGTAAAATAATGAGCAGATATAATGAATATTATCGATATTGCTAAAATTAGAACCAATGTAAGCCTTAAAAGCTGCAATAATCTATGCCTTCTAATAAGCATACATCTTGGGCAAAATAACAATTGACTTAAATACCAAGTAAAAAAAAATGGCTCATTACTTTAGAATTATACATAAAAAATAAGGAATAAACTTACTGAGGAAGAAATGAAAGAATATGAAATGAAAAAGATCCGTAATCTATTGTTCATTGGTGCCAGTGGTGCAGGTAAGACAACTTTGGCTGAACAAATCTTCTATTTGACTAAAACAAGCAACCGTCTGGGCAAAATTGATGAAGGCAATACTATAATGGATTTTGATCCCGAAGAAATAACTAAACAAATGTCTTTGGGGCTTTCCATTGGTTATGTTAATTATTTAGACCATAAAATTAACATTCTGGACGCACCAGGCTGTCCTGATTTTGTTGGAGATACAATAGTAGCTCTTCCAGCAGTGGAAAATGTTGTTATAGTAGCCAATGCTGCAGGTGGTTATGAAGTTGGTTTAGAACTTGCCATAGAACAGATAGAAAAAAGCAAAATGGGTAAAGTAATTGTTGTTAATAGAATAGACAATGAACATTCAGATTATGATAAAACCCTTGAAGCAATAGCAGAAAATACTAAAATCAAACCCGTAAAAGTCCATATTCCGATTGGTAAAGAAGGCAGCTTCGAGGGTGTGATAGATATTATAAAGCGCAAAGCTATCAAAGGTAAAACCGAAAGTGATATCCCGGCCAATATGAGTGAAATAGTAGAAGAAGCCAGAATGCACTTGATGGAAGCAGTCGCAGAAACTGATGAGGATTTACTTAATGATTATCTGGAAAATATGGAGCTTCCTGAAGATAAACTAATAGCGGGGCTTAAAAAAGGTATCATCAGCGGTGAAATATCTCCTGCTTTTGTTTGCTCTGCAGGAACCGGTGAAGGTGTGCTTGCTTTATTAAGTGGAATTATCGACTATCTTCCTTCTCCTGAAGATTCCAATGAAATGGAAGTTTTAAAAGAAAACGAAAAAGTTAGCTTTATCTGTAAACCCGATGGTGAACTTTTAGGCTATTTATTTAAGCTTTATGCTGATCCCAGTATGGGTGATTTTGCCTATGCACGCATATTCTCTGGAACTCTAAAAACAGGTGTGGAATTTTACATTCCCGAAAAAGATGCAAAAGATAAAGCAGGAACTATGTATTATATGCTGGGCAAGAATCGTAATGATTGCAACGAAATTAAAGCTGGCGATATTGGCGCTCTGTTAAAGCTGAAAAATGCAAAGGTTATGAATAGTATCGTGGCCACCGGTTCAAAGTTGTCTGTGGTGCCTGTTGAATTACCTACTCCAACTACCTGGCAAACCTTGAAAGCAGTGAATCAAGCTGATGAAGATAAAATCGGAACTGTTCTGCAAAGAGTTATTGCTGAAGATCCTACTATAAATTATGAGCTTAATGTGGAGACCCATGAAAATGTACTTTCCGGTATGGGTGAACAGCAATTGCAATTAGTATTAAAGAAACTGAAAAACCGCTATAAAGTAGATGCTATCCTTAAGGATCCTCGTATTCCTTATAAGGAAACAATTATGGCAAGTTCAGAATCTAATTATAAACACAAAAAGCAATCAGGTGGTCGCGGACAGTATGCTGATGTCTATTTTCGCATAAAGCCAACCGAAAGGGGAGAAGGATTTAAATTTATCAATTCCATTGTCGGTGGTGTTATCCCTTCCAATTATATTCCTGCTATCGAAAAAGGTCTTATTGAAACAATGGAAAAAGGAATTATAGCTGGATACCCGGTTGTAGATATTTCTGTTGAAGTGTATTATGGTAGCTACCACGAAGTGGACAGTTCTGAAATTGCTTTCAAAATAGCCTCTTCAATGGCTTTAAAAGAAGGATTCAAAAAAAGCAAACCTATATTATTGGAACCCATTAATGAGCTGGTTATTATTGTTCCCAGTGAATATATGGGAGATGTTATGGGTGATATTTCTACTCGCAGAGGTAAAATTCTGGGTATGGAACAAAACGGTAAAAAGCAGTATTTAACAGCTCAAATGCCTTTAGCAGAAATGTATTCATATTATCCTGCTTTGAAATCCTTTACTCAGGGACGGGGCCGCTTTACGCAGAAATTCTCTCATTACGAGAAAGTTCCTGATGATATTGCACAGAAAGTTATAGCTGCCTGGCAGGAACAGTCAAACGAATAATACGATTTAACAGGTGAGAACCCTAAGTTAAATCACAATAGATATAAGAGGAACGGCGTTCGCGTCGTTCCCTGTTTTAGAAATTAAAAAAGCTATCTCTATTTTTCATAGAGCAATAAATTAATCTGGTTTACCGATTTTTTCTTTTTTACTTGACAGTAGAAGATAGGTTTACATAGTGTTCTTAAGTAGTGATAAATAAAAAAACGAGGTTAATATGTCTGGACATAATAAGTGGAGTTCAATTAAACATAAAAAAGGTGCTGCCGATGCAAAGAGAGGGCAGATTTTTACCCGTTTAGTTAAGGAAATAATTTTAGCAGCAAGAGCTGGCGGTGGCGATCCTGATATGAATCCTCGCTTACGAACTGCTATTAATACAGCTAAAGAAAACAATATGCCCAAGGAAAATATCGAACGCGCTATTAAAAGAGGCACAGGTGAAATTGAAGGTGCAGCTTATGAAGAGATTATTTATGAAGGTTATGGGCATAGTGGAGTGGGAATAGTCGTTGAAGTGATGACGGATAACAAAAAACGAAGTGTTTCTGAATTGCGGCACATATTTTCAAAATATGGTGGAAACCTTGCCGAGACAGGATCAGTTGCTTGGAATTTTGAACAGAAGGGTTTTATGAATGTTCCTGCAGCAGGATTGGATGAGGATGATTTTATGATGAAGGCACTGGAAGCAGGAGCTGAAGATGTAGAGCTAAATGAAGATAACTTTGATATATACACTTCCCCTACGGATTTTCACACAGTAATCAGCAATTTAGAAAAGGAGGGTTTCCCTATCCATAATGCAGAATTAACCAGGGTTCCGAAAAATACTATAGCGGTTGATGACGACATAGCTGAAAAGCTTATGCGTTTGATTGATTCCCTCGAAGAACTCGATGATGTGCAAAAAGTTTATGCCAATTTTGAGTTTTCCGATGCCTTTATGGAGAAACTTTCCCAAGCACAGTAATTAAGTGATTATCATTGGTTTAGATCCCGGCAGCCGTTATTGCGGTTATGGTCTTCTTCAAATTGAAGACAGAAAAATTCTTGCTGCAGGTTGTGATGTGCTGGATGTAACAAAAGGTAAAACTCTTTCGCTTCGTTTAAAATCACTTTATGAGAATATTATAGCAGTTTTGGATGAATATCAACCTGAAATAGCGGCCGTAGAAAGCATTTTTTTTCATCGTCAGGTGAGAAGTGTTTTTACACTCGGTCATGCCAGGGGTGTAATATTACTTGCCTTAGCCATGAAAGATATACCAATTGTAGAATATAGTCCCCGCGAAATAAAAAAATCTGTTTGCGGGAATGGTAGTGCTAGTAAACAACAAGTTCGCTATATGATAAATAAGATTTATCCCTTAAAAGAAAGTCCTAAAAGGGATGATGCTTTTGATGCTTTAGCGGTAGCGACCTGTTATTACAACAGGATGAAGTGGCTGTAATGATTCAATATATTTCAGGTACTCTTACTTTCAAAAATCCTGTAATGGCTATTATTGAAACTATGGGTATTGGTTGGGAAATAAAGATTCCGATTAGTACTTATGAAGTGTTACCTTCTGTTGGAAAGAATTGTAAGCTATTAACTTTTTTACATATCAGCCAGGATGATATGCGTATTTTTGGTTTTTCTACAGAAGCAGAGAGAGAGCTATTTATGATGTTGAATAAAGTTAGTGGCATAGGGCCGAAAATAGCCCTTTCAATTCTTTCAACTTTAAGTATTCCTACATTTATAAAAGCGATTAATTCAGGTGAAGAGGGATTACTTACAAGAGTTCCTGGCATTGGGAAAAAATCTGCGCAACGTTTAATTGTAGAGTTGCAAGATGATGTTCACACTTTAATGAGTCATATTGACCAGAAAGATTTACAAATTGGAGATAAAAATAGTGAAGTTGAATCAGCATTGCTTTCTTTGGGGTTCAATTTACAGCAAATCAGAAAAGAACTTGCTCTTCTTGATGAATCGATGAGGCAGTTGAACACAGAAACTTTAATTAAAGAAATTATCAAGCGTATTTATCAGAGAAATAAATGAATTTTCGTACCGAAGCATATTCTACTATCCTAAAAGTGCTAAAAGATAAAGAGTATTCTGATACTCTACTTCATCAGCGCGCAAAAAAAATAAAGAATGCTGGAGAAGATCCTGCTTTATTTTACAACCTCGTGAAAGGAGTTATCAAGCTCTGTTTGAAGTTGGATTATATCCTGCAGCAATATGTGGATAAAAAGAAGTTTGCTTCTACAGATGTAAAAATTAAAACCCTTCTTTATATGGGTTTATATCAGCTTATGTATCTAAATTCCATTCCAGATCATGCAGCTGTGAATGAAACAGTTGAATTAGCCAAAACTCTGTTTAATGAACAAGTAGCAGATTTTGTAAATGCTGTTTTGAGAAGTTATCTTCGCAATCCTGAAATTACCTATCCCAAAGAACCTGAATTGAGGATTGCCTATGAACATTCTTTTCCTCCAGAATTGGTTAAACAGTGGCTGGAATTATGGGGCGAGGAAAATACTGAATATCTGGCTATGTTTTTTAACGAAAATCCTGAACTGCATATACGAGTAAATACAACAGCTACAACACCTGATAAATTGAAAGCATATTTTGCTAAACGGGATATTATATTAAAACCTTCTGCAGCAAGCTCTAATATGTTTTATACAGCTCAAACAGCAGAGGTTCTGGAGGATGTAGCTTTCTCTGAAGGTTATTTTTCTGTTCAAGATACTTCTGCGGCATTAATTGTAGAATTGCTTGATCCTCAAAAAGAAGAAAGTGTTCTTGATTTATTTGCTGCTCCCGGAGGAAAATGCAGTTATATTGCAGAAAGAATGAATAATACAGGAGAAGTTATTGCTGTAGATAAAATACCAAGTAAGATGAAACTATTAAAACAAGCAGCTGACCGTTTGCAGCTTACTAATATCAAAACGGTAATTACAGATGCTTTCAAATATGGTCCTGTAGCTCCTGCTTTTCAAAGAGTGTTAGTAGATGCACCTTGTTCTGGATGGGGTGTTTTTGGCAGAAAATCTGATCTACGCTGGCAGGTTCATCAGAATATTCCCGAGCTTATCAAGCTGCAAGAAAAAGCTTTGGATTATGCAGCTAATTTTGTTGCTCCGAACGGGTTTTTGGTTTATTCTACATGCACAATGAACCCGAAGGAAAACGAGGACCAAATTGCCTCTTTTTTAAAAAGAAATAAAAAGTTTGAACTGGTTCCAGCTTCTCAGTTTATTCCTGATAAGTATACCAGTTCCGGTTTTTTAAAAACGATACCTTTTAAGCATAATATGGATGGTGCATTTGCCGCAAAATTACAACGGATTAAATAAGAATAGATACCTGCAAGGCAAAGGAAAAACCAAGAATAAGCAAATCGGCTACCTTGTAGGAATTGGGATTTGTGTAATCATTGTTACTGCCTTTGTTTTCAGCCAAATCTTTTTTCCTATAATTTTGGGAAGAACACCTAAAGTAGAAGTACCCTCTGTAGTCGGGATGAACCTTGCTCATGCTAAAAAAATATTGCAGGATGAAAAATTGCATGCTGTAGTTAAAGATTCTTTATTTAGCGATGTTGCAGCTCCTGAGGTTGTTTTAGAACAGCATCCTGTCCCTGGAGATAAATTACATCAAGATGGAACAGTATATTTAGTAATTAGTAAAGGATCATCAACAGTCACAGTTCCTTCTGTTGTTGGAAAGCCTTTTCAGGAAGCATTCATAATTTTAAGAAATCTTGATTTGCATAGCACTGTAGTGGATTCTACCTATTCTGATATCTATCCTGTAAATACTGTTATTCGTAGCGTTCCTTCAGCTGGAGCAAAAGCTCTAAAAAAATCTACAGTAAAGCTCATTTTAAGTAAAGGTTCTGAACCAACAGCTGATACGCTTGACTATGAAATGATACCATACTATTTTTAATAGAAAGAAATTATAATTTAGGACAAGAACTATGAACGAAGAGTTAAAAGAAATTAAAATTCGCGCCCGAATGATGCCTGGAGCCGTAACTTATGATGGTTTTCTGGGAAATGATAAGCGTTCTCTTTCTGAAATTATTGCTGCTGATAATAAAGAACTGGAACGTTTTAACCGTTATGTTGAAGAAATAGCAGACAGAATGAAATATTTTACTGATGCCACCTTTGATGTGTTTGATAATAAGGTTGTTATAGATGATATATATGAAGTTGAAAGCACAAGCAGTAAAGGTAATTTGTCCTGCCCATATGGACACGGAGGCTTATTCCGTAAATATGAAACTACTCTCACTAATCGGAAGAATAATATCACTGTTAAATGGACTGCAATGACCATCCATTTAATTGAAGCTCATCATTTCTTTGGGGGGAAGGGTTCACATTATCGCTATGAACCCGAAACTCTTTTAAAGGCCCTATTTACCGAAGCAGAAAGGAAAAAATAACTTTATAAACTATTCTGAGTATTTCAACCTCAGAATTATGAGCTTATGCTAAGAGTCATTACGACTATTGATATCATGAGTCTTCACTGCCGAATATTTAGAAGTGTTTACAAGCTATTTCGGCAGTGATAACTCCTGACTTATTGTGAGGAGTTATTTGTGCTTAAATAACTTTTGTATCTATTAATAATTTATAAGGCATATAAGAGTTATCGCGACCTCCTGCCCCAAAAAACCTCTAAACCTTCAACAACGCTTGGATTTGGTTATTCACATCCAAAAATGAAATATCACCTTTGGTACGGAGGTTATCTCCTTTAGAGAATCTTTCATATAGTTTATTTATAATTTCGATGATTTCTTCTGTATTTTTACTAACAAATCCGCTTTCCGTTTTGCAGATTAATTCGTATGCTTCTCCATCTGAATCTGCCAAACATAAAATAGGGCTACGAGAAGCTATATACTCGAAGAGTTTTGTTGTTAGCATCCCTTCATTGCCTTCGTATGTATTTATAATGAGAATCAATAGCTCGGCATTTATTAATTCTTGCAAGGCCAGTTGATGAGGCAAAAAAGGTATTCTATTAACCGGGAAATCAGTTTCCGGAAAATTTCTTGTTCCAATGAGTGAAAAATCTATGTTGGGCAATTTTATTTCTGTTAATGCATTTATTAAAGGAGTGGGATCCTGACCTGCAGTAAGCTGACCTACATATTTAATACGGAATCTATTCGTTCTTTCATAATGCAAATCCTTAAAATCATCGGGATCAAAGCCATTGTAAAGAACTTCTTTGTTACCTTCAGGAAGAGAATTCGCGATGCCTTTACTTACAATATAATTCAGCTCTGCAGTCCGAATTATTTTCCTTTCCAGATATTTATGCAGAGCCATAGTTAAACGCATAGGGGGATTCAGTTTCAAATAATATATTTCAGACATAGGATCGCGAAAATCAGTTCGCCACTGAATATTGTAGCGTTTTTTTAGTTTTAATCCAATCAGATGAGTGGAATGGGGAGGACCGGTAGTTATCACATAATCAATTTTATTCGTTCTTAAAACTTGAACTGCACTTTTCAATGCTGCCGGATTCCAGCCAATACGAAGATCTGGAACTATGACATTTAAGCGTAACCAATATAAAAATTTTTGTAGTGGCTTATCGGTTGTTTTATTCTGTAGTGATCCATAGGGTAGTTCTTTTTGTCCCAATATGTTCCATAATTTTCCGAAACTTATTGGTTTACTTCGAAGTACTTTTACGGTAGCAGGAATTTTAGAAAGCAAGCTTTCATCCCGATATGGATAATCACCATCTAAAGTAGTGACTACAAATATTTCCACTCCTTTTTTATCCAGAGCATTGATAAATCTTAACCATCTTTGAACTGCAGCTCCTCCACAGGGAGGGAAATAATAAGTTATCAGTAAAATCTTCATTATTGCAATGTTAGTTCTGCTAGTGCTTTCCAGGAATAACGTTTTGTGAAGTTATCAATTGCTTTCCGCATATCCGGTTTCTGAGTAAGATGCAAAATTATTTTTTCAGCTAGAGCAGAAGGATTATCAGGAGGAACCAAATACCCTGTTTCACCTTCGGCTACATATTCTCCCAAACCACCTACATTACTGGCTAAAACAGGGACTCCAAAACTATAGGAGGTGGCAATAACCCCACTTTGAGAGGCACTTTTGTAAGGCAGGATACATAAACAAGATTGAGAAAAGAAGTGCGCAATTTCAGGATCGCTGATAAAACGAAAATAGCATTCTACTTTGCTCCCAATTCCTAAAGAGTTTATTAGTTCTGTATAGACATCACATTTACCATATACTTCTCCAGCGATAATTAACTTGGCATCAGGTACAGCATTTATCACTTTTGGCATTGCTCTAAGCAAAACATCCAGACCCTTATAGGGTTTAATTAAACCGAAAAAAAGCAGAGTATTTCTTTGAGGAAAAGGTACAACTTCACTGATATAATGTTCATAACAGGGATGGAAACCCAGAACTCCTTTTTTGGAAATATATAGAGGCAGTTCGTTATGTAATTCCTCCAAAGTAGCTTTACTTAAGGTTACAATTTTAGTTGCTGGCTTAAAGACATATTTAAGCAGCTGTTTTTCTAAAATCCATTTTTCGTGAGCCAGAATGTTATGCGCCAGAATAATGATAGGGGTATTAGGTATGCGTTTTATAATATAACCATAAGCAGGTGCAAAATATGGTAAAAACCAGGAAACAATTATCGCATCCGGTTTATATTGTTTTATTTCGTAAATTGTTTGTCCCCAGGTTTTGGGTTGCCAAGGAACCAGAATTCGCTTATTGACAAATTCATTATCTGTTATTGTATAATCATATTGTCCCTTACCTGGAAAAAGCAATTGTGGATATTGCTCTTTAAAATTGATGAATTGAACTTGATATCCTAAATCCCTGTAAGCTTCTGCTAAAGAGAAAGCAAAAAGAGAAATTCCTCCTCTATATGGGGGAGCAGGACCCAGAATAGCAATCCTCTTCATAATACACTCTGTTTAAAAAACCTCTTAACAATATCAACATCGTGATATTTCCCAAATAAAGCCATAAGTTTTAAGCGGACTTTTACACCTTTCATATCACTGGCAAGAATACAGCCAAGAGTTTCTAAATGTTTCCCTCCACCCTCATAACCATATTCAGCTAAAACTCTTCCTGTATAGGTTCTGGAGGTTATTACAACCAAAATACTTTTTGCAATAGCTGCTTGAATATCGGGTACTAGACTTTTAGGTAAATTTCCACGTCCAAATGCCTCTATTACAATTGCTTTGATATCATTTTCCATACAGCAACGAATGAATTTTCCATCCATACCAGCAGCAGCTTTAATAAGTTCCACTTTGGTATCTAATTGATCAGTCCAAACATTATCTTTGTAAAGTGAAGTTCTATGATAAACAATTTTATCAGGGTCTACAATTCCAACAGGTCCATAACCAGGAGAAATAAAGGAATCAATTTTTCCAGTATCGGATTTTACCACATCACGGGCAGTGTGAATTTCATCATTCATCACTACCAGAACTCCTTTATCTATTGAATCGGGATGACAAGCAACACGAACACTTCCAATTATGTTGCGAGGTCCATCTAATCCTATTTCATTTCCAGAACGCATTGCAGCTGTAAAAATAACAGGTTTGCGTGTAGTCAAAACTAAATCACATAAATAAGCAGTTTCTTCTAAAGTATCTGTTCCATGAGTAATCACTATTCCATCATAATCAATTATTTTCAGGTCTACCAATTTAGCCAGTTCAAACATCATTTCCGGAGTCATATAGGGACTAGGAATATTTAAATAATCCATCACTTCAACATTAGCTACACTGTTTAATTGAGGAAACTGTCTTAAAAAATCGGCAAATTCATTACTGGGAATAACACCAGCAGGATCAGACGCCTTCATAGAAATTGTTCCACCGGTTAGGATAATAAGGATGTTCTTTTTCATATTTAATCTTTTTTCCATTTAATTACGATAAGGGATAGGATCAATAATCCCTGCTTCCCTAAATGCTCTTTTGCGAAGCAGACAACTTTCACACACACCACAGGCTATCTCATCATCACTATAACAGCTCCAGGATAAATGAAAAGGAGCTTTTAGCTTTATGCCCATTTGCACTATTTCTGATTTGCTTTTATGTAAAACCGGAGTTATAATATTAATTGGTAATTCACTTTTGGTTCCTGTGGCAATTACTTTTTCGAAGGATTTGAAAAAAATTTCACGACAATCAGGATAACCGGAACTGTCTTCTTCCACAGCGCCAATATAAATTTTTGTAGCTTTTATCACTTCAGCCCAAGCAACTGCTGCACATAGAAAAATAGCATTACGAAAAGGGACATAAGTAATTGGAATTTCTTTAGATGAAATTTTGCCTTCCGGAACAGGAATATGCCTATCGGTTAGAGCAGAACCGCCAATTTCAGATAGCCATTGATAATCTACTACCTTAGCCTGAAACGGTTTATAATAATCTGCCAATGCTGCAAAACAAGCAAGCTCTTTTTGCTCAGTTAGCTGTCCGTAATTGAAGTGCAAAAAAAAGACCTCATCAACTTCAGAAACAGCACAAGCAGCAGTAACCAAAGAATCCATCCCTCCACTAACCAATACTATTGACCGGGTCATATTTTATATCCTGTGTTATTTATTTGATCAATTTTCCTCTTATGCTGCTTTGTGTCAAGATAAGAATGCACTATACTGCAATTTTGAAAATATGAATTTTAGATCTTAGGGTTATAAAAAGCAGAATACCTTAATAGATTCTCTAATGATCTTTTACTATTTCCATAACGATAGGTTATTTCGCTGAAGAATCGTTTAAGTTTCTAAGGTTCTGTAACTGTATTCTGATAGGATGGATTATGTGGTTTCCTTATCTTTAACGGCAATGATTTATAGTTAGCTGAATAACTGAAACAATAGGCGCCATAATAAATCCCTATTGCAGTAAATACTGTGTTAAAGGGATGAATTATTCATAAACAGATAAATTCAAATAAACTGAGGGATAGTATCTATTCTCATAAAGGAAAACCTTTCAAAATTATCTCTTTAAGTTCTGCGATGCTATCAGTGTGATTAATTTTATTACGCAATTCAGGTCCACCTAAAATACCCTTAGTATAAAAACAAAGCTGAGCTCGTAATTCTCGTACTGCTATATATTCCTGTTTATATTGCAAGGCTTTATCTATATGCAATATAATAGTATTAAGTATATCCTGTCTGGTTACAGGTTTATATGTTCCACCCTTCAGTAGTTCTCTGCATTGAGAAAAGAGCCAAGGTTTTCCTAAAGCACCTCGGCCTATCATCAAGCCGTCACAATTTGTTTCCCTAAGCATAGTTAAAGCGTCTTCTGGAGTTTTAATATCTCCATTACCAATAACTGGAATAGAGACATTTTGCTTCAGAATTTTGATATGTTCCCAATTACTAATTCCGGAAAACATTTGACGCGAAGTTCTGGGATGCAGACAAAGAAAATCGGCTCCACTATCTTGCATCAAGATACCAAAATCAAGAAAGTTCAAATTTTGCATATCCCATCCGCTGCGAAATTTAACACTTAAAGGTAGGCAATCTTGCAGGGCATTTTTAACTTCTTTAACAATTTTTACGGCCAAAGAAGGAGTTTGCATTAACGCTGATCCAGCTCCTCTTCGAATTACTTTTTTAACCGGACAGCCCATATTAAGATCAATGAAATCGGGTTTTAAAGGAAGTAGGGTAGAAGCAGCTTTAGCCATAATAAGAGGGTCGTTGCCAAAAATCTGAATACCAAAAGGTCTCTCGAATTCTTCAAAATATGCATATTGCAGGGTTTTATCCGAATCTCTAATAATACCATCGGCACTAACCATTTCGCTGATTAGAACTTCTGCTCCCCACTGTTTACAAATTTGGCGAAAAGGGCTATCTGTATATCCAGCTAAGGGTGCTAAAAAAAGTAGTGGTTCTTTGAATAGATATGTGGTCATTAACCCGAATATTTAGCCTTTATAGCGTTAATATCTACCTCATCAATATATTCTCTTTTCATAAAGCGTTCGGCGTATTCTTTATAAAGACCGCTATCTAAAAAGAAACTAACCAGATCTTTATCCAGTTGACCATCCTTAACCATAAATCCCATAATAGTTAAAGATTCGGTTAATGTTTTAGCTTTTTTATAGGGTCTATCGGCTGCAGTTAGAGCTTCGAAAACATCTGCCACTGCCAAAATACGAGATTGTAAGGGTAAATTATCAGCTGAATAACCCTTAGGATAACCCTTTCCATTAAGCATTTCGTGATGGGTGGAAGCATAAAAAGCTACATTCTCGTATTTCTTGGGGAATGATAGTTGGGAAAGCATTTCCCAGGTGATTGATACATGATCTTGCATAATTTTCATTTCTTCTGGAGTAAAAGTTCCTCTGCCACTAATCATCATATTCTTTTTTTCGTCTGCAGTGAAAATGAAATAGTGTTTGCCTTCATATTCGAAATCAATGTTACTGAATTTATCTACTCGTTCTAAATCGGTTTTATCTACAAATTCTTTACCCTCATTTACATTGATCAGAAAATTAGTAAGATCCTCAAGATAGCTGTGAAAGTCCTTCGGTTCCAGCTCTAAATCAATATAATGATGGATAAAATCTGCAAAATCTGATTCACTCAGCTTTACTTGTAAATAAGATAATAGCAGTTCCAGTTTTTCAATTCGTAATTTAACAAGCTCAATGCGGTCGCAAATAGTTTCGAGTTTTGTGCTTTTATCCATAATTGCTTCAGGAGTAACAATTTTCCCTACATCGTGCATCCAGCCAGCCATAGAAAGTTCTTTTAGTTCATTTTCGCTAAATTTGCGTTCTGGAAAATATTTCTCACCTATGTCATTGATTTTATTGGCGATCATTTCAGTTAATAAGGCTACGCGGGTTATGTGATTGGAAGAATATTTGGACTTTCTTTCAATAGCTCCAGCAATGGAACGGATGAATTGATTCAAGAGTTCTTCTAAATCCTCAATCAATTTTTTATTGGAAAGAGCAATTGCAGCCTGTGAGGCAAGTGAGGATAACATTGCTTTATGTTCTTCGGTAAAGGAGATTATATTGCTGTTTTCATCCATTGCATTTATGAATTGAATCACGCCTAAAACTCTATCTTCGTGGTTTTTTAAGGGAATAGTTAACATCGACTTGCAGCGATAATTATTTTCCTGATCGGTTTTAATCGTTCCGCTAACATCGTAACCTTTTGCTTCATAAACATCGTCGAAACATAAGCTGCGTTTGTTATGAAAGACATTAGTTACAATTTTATCATTAACTGGTGTGCCATCTTCATTGTAAAGATCAATGGCTTTCCAGTTAATGGGTCCCTTTGTACCACCTTTAAGTAAATTCAAAGTTGCGTTATAAACTATTTCAAATTCTAGTTTCGTGGCTTCATCGTTTACTTTATAGATTGTTGCTGCATCAGCTTTTGTAAAAGAAATACCTTCCTCCAGAATCATATCAAAAATTTTATCTAAGTCACTTTCAGAAGAAAGTGATTCGCCAATACGGGTCAGACGCTTGATATGCAACAATTGTTCTTCTGCGAGATTAGTGATATTATCAACCACGCTGTTTAGCATTTTGTTAATCTCATAGTTTGTGCTAAAATCGTATTTCATTTTGTTTACTCCTGAATACGCTGAAAAAGCATATATTGCGGTTCAAAACCTTGACACTTTTGTTCGATTTCGTAAAAAGTGCTAATATGCTCTTCAAAAGGTGAATGTTTTAAAACTGGTTCATCATAAACTGAGATAAAGGAAGGATGCGTTAAAAATTCATCTAAAATCCAGGCAGCATAATCTCGATTATCAGTTGTAATCTGAACCCGTGATGAGGGCTTTAGAATTATAGATAAAGCACTTAAAAAATCTTGCTGTATAAGGCGTCTGCGATGATGTTTTCGTTTCGGCCAGGGATCTGGATATTGAATAAAAACACCTGAAACAGATTCGGCAGGAAAAAGCTGGCTTATATTAGCATCAATATGAAGTCGGATAAGACGAACATTAGGGTTCTGCTCAGGGCTTAGTTTTTTTAAAGTATTATTTATCCTCTTTTCTGCTGATTCCAATCCGATAAAATTGAATTCTGGATGTAGCACGGAAAAAAGGGTTATAAATTCTCCCTTACCGGAACCAATTTCCAGTAAAAGAGGGTTGGAATTATGAAATATTTCTTGTGGATCTAAACGCACATAATGACCCTCAGTATTCATTTTGGGTTCAATTACGAAGAAATCTTTGTGATTAATCATCGTCTTCTGCATCCTCTCTAATTGCTTTTTTCGCTTCATCAATTTCTTTGCGAACGATAACTAAATTTGCTAAAGAAATGCCTACACCAATGAAAATAAATAATACCAAGGCATTTAAAAAATAATCCATAAAGGTGTTAGCGGCTTTAGGTTGTTTTAAAAGTAACATTAATATCTTCAAATATGTTCCTAGGACCAAAGCTGAAACAAATGAAAAGATCAAAGTCCGTATCTTGATGAGAGACTTTGCCAAAAAAGTATAGCGCAATATCAACCAAAGTAAAATACCACAAATCAGATTAAGAATGAAAAGTAAGATAAGGCTAAATTGCGAGCCCAATCGAACTATCATAAGAATCCCGTCTAATAACGGTATAACAATAAGCAATCCCCAAAGCGCATATTTAGGTAAACAATAACAACTAAAAGCAATAGCACCAATAAAAAAACTAACAGCTAAATATAGCTCCGCTTGACTGATGCCTCTGCCTCCCCAATTATTCGTAAAATCCCTAAAACTACCGGAAAAAAGCAAACCCCCTAAAATTGCTGTTGCTATTGGGAAAAACAACAACAACAAATGCCGGGGCATTATTTTAGTGCTTTCCATTCAAATCCTTCACTTTTATTAAGTTATATAAATCCATATTTCAACTGTATGTAAATTTATGTTGACTTATAGACCTATAATACAAATTTAACGCAACTGAAGAGAATGTCAATAATAATAATTTGATATGGAGATAAAGAAGTGCTAAATATAGTGAAAAGCCTGAAAGAGAAACTATCTAAAACCAATAGCAACCTGATGGGTAAAATTGCTGAAACAGTTAAAAAAAAGAAAGTTATAGATGAGGAAACACTCGCTGAAATAGAAGAAATCCTGCTATATTCAGATACTGGAATAGAAATGACCGAAATTATCCTGCAACGCTTTAGAGAACAATTGAAAAAGGATAAAGTTACCGATCCTGAAATAGCTCAGATATATCTTACTGATGTTATGCGGGATATTTTGCTAAGCGAAGATGAAGAGATTCCCGATTTTTTTGCAGAACCGTCTGTGAAACCTTATGTGATTGTTTTTGTTGGTGTTAACGGAACTGGAAAAACTACTACTATCGGGAAAGTTGCCTATAAATTTTCGCAAATGGGCAAAAAGGTTTTAATAGTTGCTGGAGATACTTTTCGGGCTGCTGCCATTGAACAAATCGCTATTTGGGCTGAACGAGCAGGTGTTGCTATAGTCCGTTCTCAACCTGATAGTGATCCTGCAGCAATTATATATGATGGGGTAAATGCATCTATGGCTCGTGGCTATGATATAGTTTTAATTGACACTGCAGGACGACAACATACTAAAGACAATTTAATGAAAGAGCTTAGTAAAATAGATCGCACCATTAAAAAATTGATTCCAGAAGCTCCTCATGAAGTGATTTTAGTGGTAGATGCCACAACTGGACAAAATGCTATCTCTCAAGCCCATAATTTTGATAAGTCTATACATTTAACGGGTATTGCTTTAACAAAATATGATGGCACATCCAAAGGCGGAATAATTTTTAACTTGAAACATAACTTGAAACTTCCAGTAAAACTATTAGGCGTTGGTGAAGGAATTGAAGATTTAATGCCCTTCAAAGCTGTACCTTTTGTAAAAGCTTTCTTTGAAGAATGATACCAGGCAGATATTTCCTATGGATATAATATGTTGTTTCTATTTATATAAGGCAGAAATACAGATAAACTGAGGATTAACTACAGGTCTTTTTTATTTGGGAATAGAATAACAAGGTATTATATCTCCATAATTAATAACATTCATTAAATCTTCAATACTTCCTCAATATTGTTTTGGGGATTAAAGGAAAAAAGTACCTCCTTTTTTAGTAAGTTTAGTTACTTAAGGAAGAAGTAATATATCTTTTCTACAGTTTATTAGGAATTCATCCTCAGTAAAAAAACCCGAATAAGAAATCCACATAGTTTATGGACATTTTCAGCAACTGAATCGCTGAATTAAAATCTTCTAAAAACAGGTAAGCATAAAGCCCGTCGGTGAGCTTCGGTTTATTTGCCAAGCAAGAACTAGTAATCTCATTTTCCTTTATATAGTAAAATTGTGGGTTGATATTGAGTACTATCCTAATGTATTTACCTACCAGCAGGTGTTTACTAATTTCGGATAAGTAACATATTGTATTCAAGCTTTGCTCTTCGCTCTTAAGGGAAAGCGTTAATCAAGTGTTTATCAACCCTTAATCAAGCGTTAATTATTAACGCTTGATTAAGGCCTGTTAAACGAGAGATTAAAACCTTCAAGCAAGGAAAACAAGCGACAATAATATTGGGATTTTATTATCAAATTGATTGTTACAGTTAGTATAATTCAGTTTCAAGAGGGAAATAATCGCAATATTTTGAAGTTGCAACTTTAATCCTCCCAATTGTAATTGATCCTTATATGAATCTTAAGAGGAATTAAAACTGAAGGAGAGGATACTTTCTACCTTTACCACCCAACCTCAATACTGTTTTTAATTGACAAAAGAACCTATACTAAATTAAGGATAACTTAATTTAATAACATAAAAAAGGAGATCTAAAATGTCTAATCAACCTCCCCAAAACCAAATTCAGATAAAAATCGACGAAAAGGTCGGTGAAGGCACCTATGCCAATTTCTTTGTTATTACCAATTCCCCTTCAGAATTTATTATGGATTGTGGTCGTATCCTTCCTGGTATTCCTGATGCTAGAATTTATACACGCGTTCTGATGACTCCTTCTCATGCCAAACAACTGATGCAACTTTTGGAAAAAAATATAGATGCATACGAAAATCAGTTTGGCGAAATCAAATTACAAGGTCAACAAGATAATAAACCTGTTGGTTTCAAGCCCGATTCTAAAATATAAAGGGTGAAAAGGTCAGTAGCTAAGAGGGTGAAGAGAAAAGGTTAACAGATTAACTTTAGAACTCATATTATGGAAAGGTGATAAGGTAACACCTATAAAAAAATGCATAGTTGCCTTTCACTTGTTAATCTGTTAACCTGGATAATCTTGCTAAAATAACCTATGCAAGATAAGCGCTATAGGTTTGCTATTATCTATCTTCCTTGTTTGATGACCAAGATTTAGCTTGACGAAATATCCTTATTTATGAGATAAATTCTTTAATATATGATATTGCTATCACAGTAATCTAAATACTTAACTATCAATATATAACAAAAGGAGATATAAGGAAATGAGCAAAATTGCTAATATGCTGGATGCCGATTTGGAGAATAAAATTTGCCTGGTGCGTATGGATCATAATGTAGTTAAAAATGGCATTATTAAAGATACTATGCGTATTGATGCCACAATACCAACCCTTATGCACATATTCAGAAAGGGAGGTTTACCAATTTTGATGAGCCATATTGGTAGACCCTTTGACAAAAAAACCGGTACTATCAACATTTCGGAAGCTGAATCAGTTGTTCCAGTTGTAAAATACTTGGAAAGTAAATTTCAGCTTAGAGGTTTAATACCTGATTGCAAGCCCCAAGATAAAATTGGGATAACAGATTATACTCCGATTGGAAAAGCTGTTGAATCCTTAAAAAAGGGTGAAGTGGATTTTGTATACCTTCCTAATACTCGCTGGTTTAAAGGCGAAGAAGCAAAAGATGAAAGTACTGATGTTATGGCAAAAAGTTTAGCACAATTTGCTGATGTTTATATTAATGATGCTTTCGGTTCTTGGCAAGCACATTGCAGTACTTATACAATTGCCAATTACCTTCCTTCTTATGCTGGACTTTTGATGCAGAAAGAAATATCCAATTTACAAAAGATCTTTGAACCTAAACATCCTTTTTTAGCAATAGTAGCTGGAGCAAAATTCGATACAAAAATCGGGCCTTTATCTTCCTTGATCAAAATAGCTGATAAACTTATTTTAGGTGGAGTTATTTATAATGCATATCTCTGCTGTAAATATAACATTAAAATTGAAGGTGTAACTAATGAAGATATTGAAGCAGCCAACAAATTTATTAGTGAAAGTAGAGATTATATACATAAGATAGTGGAACTACCGCTGGTAATTGAAAATACAGGAATGCAAAAGCGCGAAAATCCGAAAGAGATAGATATCCATATTTTAGAACCAGGAACACAATTAGCATATGTCTTAGATGTAGCAGGTAGTAATTTTGCTGAGGAATGCGTAAAAAAAGTTTTTCAGGAAGCAGGAACTATCTTTGTAAATGCAGTGATGGGTTATAGTGCTCTTTTTCCTGAGGGAACAATGGCTATGTACTCTTTGATTGACCAATGCCAAAATGCTGTAAAACTTTTCGGTGGGGGAGATACAATTCAGGATTTTAAAGAATACCTTCCTGGAATTTTTGCAAAAGCACAAAACGATCCCAGCTACTATTTCTTTACTGGAGGGGGCGCGATTCTGGATGCTATTCAACAGGGCTCTCCATACGGTATGAAACCGGTTCAAGCATTACTTAGAGATTAATAATTATAGGAGAATAAAGTGGATAATGACAATAAACTGAACCTGCTGAAAGAATTTCCTCCTCCAACATATGAGGAATGGTTGCAGGTAGTAAATGAAGGTTTGAAAGGTGCGGATTTTGAAAAAGTAATGAAAACCCAAACCCCGGAAGGAATAACTTTGCAGCCAATTTATCGTAAAGAAGATGTTGCTAAACTTCCTTTTATGGAAAGTATGCCTGGTAAAAGTCCTTATGTGCGAGGGAATAATCCTATCCGTTTTTTAACTGAGGGTTGGTTGATTGCTCAAAATCATACAGATTCTGATCTAAACACTTTAAACCAGAAAATACTGAAAGAATTGAATCAGGGTTTAACCGCAGTTAATATTACCTTAGCAAATAATACCTCTCCTGAAGGGGTGAAAGTACAAACTCTTAACGATTGGGAAACCTTGTTGGCAAAAATTGACATAAAAGCTGCTCCTTTGTTTATGCAATTAGGTTTAGAGGATACAGAAATCCTGAAAACCCTAAAACAATATACCGATAAATACAATATTGAACTAAAGACCCTTCAATCTGGCATAGGTATTGATTTTATCGGTGAATTGGCAGATAGAGCATATCTGCCTTTTTCTCTTGAAGAGACCTGGCAAAAATTAGAAGAAACAGTCAGATGGAATATAGAAAATGCATCCGCGAACAGGATAATCAGTATTGATGCCTCTATTTATGAATCAGCTGGAGCTTCCATTGTTCAAGAGTTGTCTTTTGCTTTGTCTACAGCAATTTGTTATATAAAACACTTACAGGATGCAGGTTTTACCATTGAAGAACTGGCTCCTCTATTTCAAGTGAAACTTTCGCTTGGCTCCAATTTCTTTATGGAAATAGCTAAAATACGTACTTTCCGTTTACTTTGGTCTGAAATGATTAAAGCATACGGTGGGGAAGAAGAATATCAAAAAGTATGGATTCATGGCAAAACAGCAAAGTTCAATAAATCTATATATGATATATATGTAAATGTGTTACGAACTACAACTGAAGGTTTTGCAGGAGTGATTGGAGGTGTAGATAGTTTAGAAATTGGCCGCTTCAATGAATTAATTGCTCCTGCAGATGAATTATCAGTTCGCCTTGCTAGAAATCAACAGATTATTTTAAAAGAAGAAGCTCATTTTGATAAGGTTATTGATCCTGCTGGTGGCTGTTATTATATTGAGTGGCTTACTAATGAATTGGCAAATAAATCCTGGGCTTTGATGCAAGAAATTGAAGCAAAGGGTGGAATGCTGGAAGCGTTGATAAATTCAGATATACATAATTATATTGAATCTGTAGCCAAGCAGAGAATTGAGGCAGTAAATAGACGCAAAAGTGTTTTTATTGGCGTTAATATGTATGCCAATCCACTAGAAAATATGGTTTCTGCATTGCCTCATTCAAATTCTACTTGTGATGAATTTACAACAACAATTAAACCATTACCAAAGCGAAGAGCTGTAGAAGATGTGGAAAATCTTAGAATGCAGATTGAAGCAAGCAACGCTAATAAAAAGATCTTTTTACTTAATATGGGAACCCTTGCCGAATATAAAGCCAGAGCTGATTTTGCTCTTAATTTCTTTCAAGTAGCTTCTTTTGAAGTTATCTATCCCAATGGCTTTGCCAACATAGATGAAGCTATAAAAGAAGCGGAAAAATCCGGTGCCAAAGCTTTTTGTATCTGTTCTACAGATGATAATTATCTCAATTTGGTTCCCGAGATTTGTTCAAAACTAAAAGGTAAAATTATCAGCTTAGCAGGCTATCCCACAGATAAAATTGAGGACTATAAGAAAGCAGGAATAAATAGTTTTATTCACATCAAAGCAGATATCGTAACTACCCTACGGGAATTGGCAAAGCAGATGGAGGTGATTAAATGAAAAATCCTGATTTCTTAAAGATTAAGCCCGATTTTATTGCTGAGCAGAAAACGGAACCGAAACTTGATTTTAGCTGGAAAACTAATGAACAGATAGAAGTTAAACCCCTATTTTTTAAAGCCGATATGGAAAATATCGAACACTTAGATTATCTATCCGGTTTACCTCCTTTTCTAAGAGGACCTTATCCTACAATGTATATTCAACGACCTTGGACGATTCGTCAATATGCTGGTTTTTCTACAGCAGAAGAAAGTAATGCCTTCTACCGTAGGAATTTGGCTATGGGACAAAAAGGGCTATCAATAGCATTCGATTTACCAACTCATAGAGGTTATGATTCAGACCATCCTCGCGTGATTGGAGATGTAGGAAAAGCTGGAGTAGCTATTGATTCTATTTTAGATATAAAGATCCTCTTTGATCAAATCCCACTGGATAAAATGAGTGTATCAATGACAATGAACGGAGCTGTTATTCCGATAATGGCATTTTATATTGTTGCCGCAGAAGAACAAGGTGTGAAACCGGAAGCTCTAAATGGAACGATCCAAAACGATATTTTGAAAGAATATATGGTGCGTAATACATACATCTATCCACCGGAACCCTCAATGCGGATAATAGCCGATATATTCAGCTATACTTCAAAAAAGATGCCTAAGTTCAATAGTATAAGTATTTCTGGATATCATATGCATGAAGCAGGAGCTACTGCTGACCTCGAAATGGCCTATACCTTAGCAGATGGTTTAGAATATGTGCGTACTGCTCTAAAAGCTGGTATAGATATAGATGTTATAGCTCCGCGGCTTTCCTTCTTTTGGGCAGAAGGAATGAATTATTTTATGGAAGTGGCAAAATTGCGTGGAGCAAGAATTCTTTGGGCAAAAATCATTAAGCAGTTTAACCCCAAAAATCCTAAATCTATGGCTTTAAGAACACATAGTCAAACTTCCGGATGGAGTTTAACTGAACAAGATCCTTACAATAATATAACAAGAACTTGTATTGAAGCACTTGCGGCTACAATGGGTCATACTCAATCCTTGCATACCAATTCTTTGGATGAAGCAATTGCTTTACCTACTGATTTTTCTGCAAGAATTGCCAGAAACACACAGCTCTATTTACAAAATGAAACAAGCATCTGCAGAGTGATTGATCCCTGGGCTGGTTCATATTATGTAGAATATTTAACCGATGCTTTAATGAAAAGTGCTTGGAATCATATAATGGAAGTTGAAAACTTGGGTGGAATGGCCAAAGCTATTGAAACAGGGCTTCCTAAAATGCGAATCGAAGAAGCAGCTGCCCGACGACAGGCAAAAATTGATTCTGGTGCTGATATTATTGTGGGTGTAAATAAATACCCTCCGGAAACGGAAATTCCAATCGAAATATTAGAAGTGGATAATTCCGCTGTGCGAGCCACCCAAATTGCCCGTCTGGAAAAACTACGCAAAGAACGTAATAACGAAGATGTTGAAAAAGCCCTGGAAGCAATTACCAAATGCGCTGAAACAAAAAATGGAAATCTTCTAGAACTGGCTATCGATGCAGCCAGAAAAAGAGCTTCTTTAGGTGAAATTTCCTATGCAATGGAAAAAGTATGGGGGCGTCACCAGGAAGCCATTCGTTTAATAAATAATGTTTATAGCAGTGAGTATGCAAAAATGGATGATATTGAACAAGTTCGTGCTTTAACTGATAAATTTGCAGAACTGGAAGGTCGTAGACCTCGTATACTAGTAGCCAAAATGGGCCAAGATGGTCATGATCGCGGAGCCAAAGTTGTAGCTACTGCCTATGCTGATATGGGTTTTGATGTTGATGTAGGACCTCTATTTCAAACTCCTGAAGAAACAGCTCGTCAGGCAGTGGAAAATGATGTTCATATTATTGGCATAAGTTCTTTGGCTGGTGGCCATAAGACCCTACTTCCTAAACTGATGGAAGAGCTTAAGAAATATGGCAGAGAAGATATAATTGTTACAGTTGGAGGTGTAATTCCTCCTCAGGATTATGAGTTCCTTTATCAAAATGGAGCTGCTGCTATATTCGGACCTGGAACCAAACTTCCTGAATCTGCAAAATTAGTTATGGAAAAGCTATTGGCACACAAGAATGAATGAAAAAAGAAAACCGGAATGGACTCCTTTATATAGTGGAAAGGAATTTGCCACGAGTGTTGTAACAGGAAAGAAATCTGTGCATATAAAAGCGTCTCCTTCTACTAAAGGGAAAAAATACGATTTAGATACTTTGGTAAAGGGAGTTCTAAATTCCGAGCGAACCTTGCTGGCCAAAGCAATTACTTTGATAGAAAGTAATGCAGAAAAACACTTTTTACAAGGGCAGGAGCTAATTCAAAAGCTCCTGCCTTATTCTGGAAATTCTATTCGTATTGGTATAACAGGAGTTCCAGGAGCAGGGAAAAGCACTTTTATAGAGAGTTTTGGCTTATATTTAATTGAACAAGGGCACAAAGTAGCTGTTTTAGCTATCGATCCTAGCTCTACTATTAGTAAAGGAAGTATATTGGGCGATAAAACAAGGATGGAAACCCTGTCCAGAAATCCCAATAGCTTTATTCGTCCTTCTCCCAGTGCGGGAATTTTGGGTGGAGTAGCCAGAAAAACCAGAGAAACAATAATATTATGCGAAGCAGCAGGTTATGATATTGTATTAATTGAAACTGTTGGAGTTGGTCAATCCGAAACTACTGTTCGTTCTATGGTAGATTTCTTTTTGCTGATGCAAATTGCCGGTGCTGGAGATGAGCTTCAGGGTATTAAAAGAGGAATTTTAGAACTTGCTGATTTGATTGTGTTTAATAAAGCCGATGGAGATAATATCCAACGAACGGAAATCGCTAAACAAGAGCTACAAAATGTTTTACATTATATGCGAAATGCAACCGAGGGTTGGCAAACTAATGTTGTAACCTGTTCGGCAATAAACAAAACCGGTTTAGACGAGATTTGGCATTCGATTTCGGAATTTTACACAAAGACAAAACAAAATGGGATTTTCGCTAAACGCCGTGCACAGCAAAATACACAGTGGTTTGAAAATTTGATCACAGAAGCAGTTTTGCATCGTTTCTACCAGAAAGAGGAAGTGAAAACACTCATCACTCAGTTGAAAGACGATATTGCTATCGGTAAGATTCCTATTGCTTTAGCTGTTAGCAAAATACTGAAAGCAAGCGAATAATATCATTCGGGGTACTTATAATCAAGTACCAGAATAGTTATATCATCCCTTTGCGGTATACTTTGTGCAAAATTATGCACATATTGCATAATCTGCTTAGCAGTTTGTTCCGGATTGGTAGTTTCCAGGTTCTGGATTATTGATTCAACACCTTTTATCCCCAGAAAATCTTCTTTTTCATTCATAATTTCCGTAACCCCATCCGTTAGGAGAATAAGTTCGTCTCCTTTATCCAGTTTCAATTGGGAGGAACCAATTTCCATATTTTCAAAAACACCTAAAGGATTGGAATGAGTATCGGCGAAAATTTCATAAGTACCATTCAGCTTTCTTAAAAACAAGGGAGTATGACCAGCATTGGAAAATTCCAGTTCATCATTTTTTAAATCTATTATTCCTATTAGAGCAGTAACGAAAATCGCCGCGGAAGATTGAGTACACAGAAAATTATTGAGGTTTTTCATTATTTCATTTACAGTGAAGTTATAAGTGGAAATAGTTCTTAGATAAGTAGAAACCATTATCATCGTCATTGAAGCCACAATGCCTTTACCAGCTACATCAGCTATAACAAAAAAGAAATGAGATTCATCAACAGGAAAGAAATCGTATAAATCACCTCCGATTTCACCAGCTGGTTCCAAAATACCATAACAGCGGATTTCCTTTACTTTGTAGGGATGTTCAGTATTTGCAGGAATTAGTTTTCGTTGAATTTCAGAAGCAACTTGAACTTCAGCCAGAATGCGATTTTTTTCAGCATTTGTAATTTCCAAATTTTTGATATACTCTTTCAAAGATTTTTGCATTACAGCAAAAGAATGTATAAGGTGATCTATTTCATAGCTGTTTCCTGAAGGAGGAAGCTGAGCATCAAAATCACCTGAACCTATTTTAGTGGCTACTTCTGTAAAAAGTCTAATGGGTTTAGAGACACTGAAAGTTCTGTAATATACAATTAGCGAAATAGATATAAATATAATCACCGAAAAGAGGGTTTGAATAATCAGCAACAAATTTAGGTCTCTAACGACATCTTTATGCGCAATAACAATTCCCAGTGACCAGTTATTGGAAAGCAGGGGAGAAAAATATATCCAAGAATCGTTAAAAATTGTATTTCCCCGTAAACGAATAAAATCAGTTTCACCTTGAATCATTTTTTTGCCGAGTTCTCGTAATTGGGTGTCCTTTGTTTCTTCCGCTAAGCTAAATATGCTTTCATTAAAAGATATAGAATCTGCAGGATGAGTGATAATGGTACCAATGCTGGAAACTAAAAAAGCATAACCACTGCGTTTTAGCTTTAGAGGAGAAACGATTCTCTGCAAACCGGAAAGTTTTGTATCGAATCGCATAACACCAATACAATTACCTTTAATAAAAATAGGAACACAATACGAAATAACTGTTTGCTTTGTGGAACTAGCATCATACCAGGGGTCAGTCCAACATTTACTTTTTAGTTCATAGGGAATTTGAAACCAATCAAGATATTGATATTCTGCAGGATGCAATTCCTGAGATATGGCCTTATTTTTAAAGTGATAAATGGTTCGGGAATCACCAGATTTGTTATACTCTGGAGCATAAGCAATAGTAATTGATTCCAAAGTGTCAAATTCATAGATATAATCATTCAGAATTGTATCCAGTTCGTTTCTATTGAGATAGTCAGAATTATATAATGTTATAATCGATTGAGAGATATCTACTATGGCTGATAAGCGTCCCTCAATCTGATAAACAGTTTCCTTAGCAAGATGACTTACAGTTTCACGGGAATTATCCATCATTATTTCGGAAAACAGAAATCTGGTTATTCCTATAAAGACAGAGAAAATAAGTACCAGAAAAAAAAAGATAAAAACAATTATCTGGTAAGCAAGTCCTCGTTCTTCTTGTTTACTTTGCATACGGATAAAAACTATTATAGGTTTGGCTGGTTATAGGCATATTTTGTTCAGTTAGTAATCTCTTTGCTTCTTCAAACTGACTTTTTTGAAGAACACCAATTTGACTACTATCTACCATAAAATCTTGGCTTAATTCATTTAGCATCCATTTTTGATGAGGTCTATTAGCTGGTAAATGGTGTTTATGCATAATTTCTAAAACTGTGGATATTGTTTCCTCTTGATTGTTTATTGCATATAACCACCCTTCAATAGTGGCGTCAACGAAATCACGGCAATGTTTCGAATGCTTTTCATAAAATTCCCTAGTTGTATAAAGCCCATTATCTGCAACATTAAGTCCAATATCTGCAAATGATACTGTAAATAAATCCTCAATATCTATTCCTGCTTGCTGAAGTTGATGATATTCATTGTAACGCATCACATTCATTATATCGATCCCATCTTTCAGAAAGAGATTGATTGATGTATCCAAATCTACAATATCCATATTAAGCTTGTGCTGCTGTAGAAAGATTAATGAGAGGAGGCGGTCATCAGTTTTCCACAAACCTATTCTCTTTCCATTAAAATCAGCTATCGAGTTTATTCCTCTGGTTTTTTACCTACCAACATCAGATAGGTTCGCTGCATTAATTGCGCAAGATTAACTAAATTATCTTTTTCAGAATCTCTTTTTATAGCAGTTAATAGTGACATTTGCACAATATCACTATGTCCATCCTGTAAATTGTCGTAAGGAGGATAGTGGGGACCACCGGTTTGGATTAGTACATTCAACCCTTTATCGTTATAAAATCCTTTTTTTTGAGCCATATAAACACCGGCAAATTCTGCTTGATGAGTCCATACAGGAAGATAGCGAATAGTGAATAATCCAGTACTATATGGTGATTGTTCCATATTGGATTGAGTTATAGCACCGTTTTGTTTATCGGATTTTTTGCATCCCGTTAATAAGAAGATTGATAATAAAAGCAGTAGTAAAGCTAGCGTTTCCCTCTTATTATTCATATAGATCTATTCCTCTCTTAACATGTAACGCAATAATGTATATCATCCCATGAAACTCCCTATGGCCATTATAGCTATAATACAATACTGGGCATAACAACATCCTACCCAAAGTTACGAAGAATCTCTCTAAGAAGTAACAATCCCTGCTATCTTCTCTCAATAAATATAACAGATTCATATTCGTTAGTGCAAGAAAATGTACATACCTAAACAAGGAAATTCGATTTTTTCTTGCACAGGCAGAAAATCTGCTATTATAAATCCCATATCTTTCTTACTACATATTAACAATAATATAAATAAATATCCTGTCAAACAGAATCGAACAAATATCCTGTCTTTTCGTGTTGATAAATTTCTACAGCGCTTACATTTCTTTTATATAGGACTTTATTGTGAAAATATTCGACAGATCATCTGTAAAAAGCACAACTAGCTAATTAGATATAATGTATCTCATCATCATTAGCATGCAAACTGTAACCCTCCTGTGTTGCGAGGGGAGGGTTACAGAAAATTCATTATCTACATAGCAGCTTTACTAAAATAACATCTTATTATGTTGGTGCTTTAAAATAATAAGTATCTATCGCTATGTTTTTGTTATAATGGAAGAAACCGCAACAAATAAGAACATAATATTCCAGTTTATTGTACGCTGTACTTTTTGTTTGAGTAGACAATTTCCGTTTATGGCTTCTTAAGTGACGCGGCTTTGATAAATTCTCTAAATAATGGATGTGGATTAGTGGGTCTGCTCTTAAATTCTGGATGAAACTGCACTGCTATAAAGAAATCCAAATCCGGATATTCTACTATTTCCACTAAATAATTATCAGGTGATAATCCACTAATCTTTAATCCTGCCTTTTGAATTATTTCGCGATAATCATTATTAAATTCGTAGCGGTGTCTATGTCTTTCACTAATGGTTTCTGTTTGATACGCTTGATAAGCTTTACTACCTTTATCCAAATGGCAATCATAAGCTCCCAAGCGCATAGATCCGCCAATTCTTTTTTGGTAAACTTGATCTTTAATAAGATGAATTACTGGGGCTAAAGTTTCTTCGTTAAATTCTGTACTATTAGCATCTACAAGATTACAAAGATCTCGGGCACATTCAATTACTGCAACATGCATTCCCAGACAGATACCCAGATAGGGTATATTATTTTCTCGGGCATATTTGGTAAAAACAATTTTCCCTTCTATACCTCTAACACCAAATCCACCAGGAACTAAAATACCTTGAACACCATTGAGCATAGTTGCAATTTCTTCTTCCAAAAAATTGTGTTCGCTATCAATCCATATAATTTTTACTCTTTTCATCAAAGATGCACCTGCGTGAATTAACGCTTCTCCAATACTTTTATAGGCATCCTGGTGTTGCACATATTTTCCACAGACAGCGATAGTAACAACTTCCTCAGCATTTTCGCGATTATGCAAAAAATGCAACCATTCATTCATAACAATTGGTCTTTGTTCAAGTTTGAAATGCTGGCAAATAATTTCAGGGAGTTTTGCCTTTTGGAAATTAAGGGGAATTTCATAAACACAATCTACATCAATTGCATTAATCACATTCTCTCGTTTCACATTGGTAAACAGGGCTATTTTACTATAAATCTCTTCTTCAAAAGGTTTCTCGCTTCTGCAAAGTAAAACATCCGGTTGAATACCTATTTCCCTAAGTTTATAAGCACTATGTTGAGAAGGTTTGGTTTTTAATTCTCCGGCTGATTTTATATATGGTACATAAGTTAATAGAATATTAAGCGTATTTTCATAACCAATATCTAAACGTAATTGGCGGACTGATTCCAAAAATGGCAAACCTTCAATATCGCCAACAGTTCCACCTACCTCGGTGATAATTATGTCATACTCTTTATCCAATCGTTGAATACGATTTTTAATTTCGTTAGTTACATGAGGAATCACTTGAACTGTTTTACCTAAATAAACCCCATTGCGCTCATTTTGGATAACACTTTCATAAATCTGACCAGCAGAATTACTGGAATAACGAGTTAAAGCTTCATCCACAAACCGTTCATAATGACCCAAATCAAGATCTGTCTCAGCCCCATCGTCTGTAACAAAAACTTCTCCATGCTGAAAAGGACTCATTGTTCCAGGATCAACATTCAGATAAGGATCAAATTTTTGCAGAACAATTTTATACCCCATTGATTTTAATAATAGGCCAATAGAGGCGGTGGCGATGCCTTTTCCCAAGGAAGAAAGCACGCCACCCATAACAAATATATATTTCGCCATCTGGCTTATCTCTTATAACATCTTTTTCACTTCTGCAAGAGATTCTTGGATTGCTCCCACAGTGTAAGCTAAATCTTCATCTGTATGACGATAGCAAATATAACCATGATGATATGGTTGTAAAAATACCTTGCGTCGTATTAATTGTGTGTAAAATTCTACTCTCAGTTTCTTATACAACCCCTGATCATCTTTTTTGAAAGTTATATAAGGCATCCAAGGTGCTCCTGTAAAGTTTACAGGCACTCCAGAATTAGCAACTACTTTTTCCACTTCGGTTCCAAATTTTCTTCCTTTTTCGGCTACAACATCTAAAACCTTATCTCTCTCTAAAATTTCAATGGTTTTCAGAGCTGCAACAATACCATCACTATTAGGAAAGAAGGTTGAGGATAAAAAGACTTTATCAGCTAGAACCTTCATATATTCTTCTTTTCCCACTAATGCGGCAATAGCATATCCATTAGCCATCGCTTTGCCAATAGTGGAAAGGTCTGGAGTTATTCCGAATAATTTTTGAGCTCCTCCCAAGCTGCATCTGAAGCCACTACGGATTTCATCAAATATAAGTAAACAATTATATTGATTTGCCAATTCGCGTACAGCTTCCAAATAACCAGGTTTTGGCATTTGTACTTCTGCTCCATTAGGATGACCAACAGGGGTTACAATTATTCCTGCCATATCATCTTTGTTGGCTTTTAATATTGCTTCCAGAGAATCAATATCATTATAATGAAATTCATAAATATCTTCATAGAGCTTTTGAGGAATTCCACCTTTCACTTCAACGCACCAATCGTGCCAACCATGATATCCACACCGAGCAATTTTTGTTTTTCCTGTATATCCACGAGCTACTCGAATAGCTATTGTAGTTGCATCACTTCCTGTTTTAACTAATGCAGCCATATCACAACAAGGAATAAGTTCACGCAGCTTTTTTACTAAAGCATTTTGTACTGCTTGGGTTAAAGAAAAGCAAATGCCCTTGTTCTTTATCTGGTCTATTACTGCATTATCAATTTCTTCTTCACGATACCCAATTATTATTGGGCCATAAGCACATAGGTAATCTATATATTCATTACCATCCACATCAAAAATTCTTCCGCCTTTGCCATTATCAAAGAAAATAGGATATTCTCCCGGGACGAAGTTATAGGGTCTTCTTATTCCTGCTACACCGCCTGGAACAAGAGTTTGGGCTTCTTCAAATAGAGCCATACTTTTTTCAAGTTTTAGCTTGTCTACCATTTTATTCTCCTTATATTATAATTTTTATTACCTCGAAATTATCGAAAAAACAGAGATCACCGAGAGAAATTGATAACTACAGTTCTCATACCTCGTTTTATCAGTCTATAATATTTTTATTATAGACTACATTACCTCTTATTAACTGTTACCTGCTTTATATCGTACCTTTACAATATGTCCTTGTCGTTAGAAGATTCGGTGTTCTTTTTTATTAGTGTTCTCAAAATTCTTTTTTTTATCTTTCCCAGAGTGTAGCTATCCCCATTCCGCCACCGATACACAAAGCAGAAAGTCCTTTATGAACATTTCTTCTTTTCATTTCATGCAGCAAAGTTACAATTATTCGGGCTCCACTTGCGCCAATCGGATGGCCTAAAGCTATTGCTCCACCGTTAACATTAGTGATTTCAGGATTAAGTTTCCCAATTCCTTCCAGTTCCAATCCTTTGAAAACAGCAAGTGACTGAGCAGCAAAGGCTTCATTCAGTTCTGCAAGCTCTATATCACTTAATTTCCAATTTGCTTTTTGTAACACTTTTTTAATTGCTGGAACAGGACCATAACCCATAATAGAAGGATCAACACCTGCCGAAGCACTGTTAACAAATGTGGCTAGAGGTGTTAAATTCAGTTCTTTTGCCTTATCAGCACTCATCAAAATTAAAAAAGCAGCGCTGTCATTTATTCCACTTGCATTTGCGGCTGTAACGGTTCCATCATTTTTAAAAGCAGGACGCAGCTTAGATATGGATTCAACAGTTACACCAGCTCTGGGCATTTCATCTTTATCAACTATAATAGGGTCTCCCTTTCTTTGGGGAATGATAACCGGAACAATTTCATCCTTAAATCTATCTGTTTTCTGAGCTGCCTCTGTTTTATTCTGACTACTGGCAGCAAAAGCATCCTGTTCTGCTCTGGAAATATTATATTTTTCAGCTAAGTTTTCTGCTGTGACACCCATATGACAATCGTTAAATATATCACTAAGACCATCCCGGATCATTAAATCTACCATATCTTTACTACCCATTCTGGCTCCCCAACGAGCATCTTTCAAAGCATAAGGAATCTGGCTCATATTTTCAGCACCACCAGCAACAATGATATCTGCCTCTCCAGTACTAATCATCAAAGTAGCTAATGAAACTGCTTTCATTCCTGAACCACATACTTTGTTAACTGTATAAGCCGGAACGGTTTCTGGAATGCCACTGTGGATAGCTATCTGACGCGAAACATTTTGTCCTAAACCTGCACCACAAACGTTTCCTATAATAACTTCATCAATCATATCAGGTTTGATACCTGTTTCAGTAAACATTGCTTTTAATGTGTTTACTCCTAATTGCACTGCGGAGATATCTTTAAAGACACCTCCAAAATTACCTATGGGACTGCGTTTTGCACAAACTACAACGACCTGTTTCATTTGTTTCTCCTTATCAGTATTATTTATCCATTTACACCAACACAAAAAGAAAGCGAGTTTTCGTCAATGAGAATCTTGAAAAAAGGGAACAGGTTAATAGAGATTTAATATATATGCTTACCTCGAGAGTGAGTTAAAAAATCTAAAAATCATCAAATCATAACTGAAAAAAATGGAGCGGGCAACGGGACTCGAACCCGCGACCCTCAGCTTGGGAAGCTAATGCTCTACCAACTGAGCTATGCCCGCGTATTAGATGAATTCCAATAATTGGATGAGGGCTTTAAAGTCAAGAAAAACAATAATGATGCAATGTGGTAAAGCTTAAAAGTATCCTTCCTTAAGTACTTATTTCTCTAAGATTCATATAAGTATCAATTGCGATTGGAAGGATTAAAGTAACAACTTAAAGATATTGAGGTATTTTTTCCCTGGAAACTGTATTATACCAATCTTAACAATCACCTTTATAATGAAATCCCATTATTATTGTCTTCTATATTCCTTGCTGTGAGCTATTAATCTCTCGTTTAACAGGCCTTAATCAAGCGTTAATAATTAACGCTTGATTAAGGTTAGATTAACACTTGATTAACGCTTTCGCTTAAGAGCGAATACCGGATCTTGCATACAATTATAGAGTATCAAGTGAAATTGCAAATAGTATCACTTTCGTTGCAAATCGCTGTTTTTGGTGAGACCCCAGTATCACCCTTTTTGCAAACCGGTATCAAGGTTTTTGCAAATCCAGTTTCAACCTTTTTGCATATTTAGCTTCGTGGATTTTGCAAATGCGAGTTCAAAATCTTATCAGGAGAGACTTATGGAGTTAATGAGTTTATTAATAATAGATTGGAGGAAAAAACGCTCTGAATCTTACACATCTTTTTTGGCTCATAGCTTGATCAGCTTGTTATCCTTGTCTTTGTAACGACCACTTAGGATGCTGATCAGGTCCACAATCCAGCCAATCATAAACAGACCGGCGGTAAACAGGTATAGAATTCCCAAACCCGTGTGGCCTGAATAAAACCTGTGAGCTCCGTAAAACCCCAGAAACAAACAGAGCAGCAGGGTGGTGATCCCGCTTTTGGGGCTGATATCCTGATCAGTAGCTGGCTGCGTTGCCTCAGCCTCTGGTAAGGGCTTGGCGGGCTTATGTGCCTGTCTGGGTTTGGATGAGACTGATTGCCTATCCCTGGCTGGTTTGGTGGTGGGAGGTATCGACAGCGAAAAATAGGGATTCTCAGGCTCTATGTCATCGGTATCGGACTCATGGGATACATCTCCGACTGATCGGAAATGCGGCATTTCTTGCTCTTGCGATGGAATATCTGTTTTGAGGTCGGCACCTTTTACGGGTCTGAACAAGGGCTTGCTTTCGGCTCTATCGGAAGGAGAATCTTCTCTCTTGTTGTTACTTTCTACAGCACGGAAAAGAGGCCTATCTTTGGTTTTGGGAGTAGAATCCGTGTCTCCGGAAGCCCCTTTCACGGGCTTGAATAGGGGCTTATCGGCTCCGGCAGGATTGAAGCGTTTGGGCTTATCTTCTGGCATCTTATCTCACCTATGTGTTCAACCGATCAGATCACGCATCGGGGCTTCCACAGCATCAAAGAAATCGTCTGCCACGCTCATGATCTCGGTGATATACTTGCCCCAGCACGAGCGATTGCTTAGTTCAAAACCAGGGAAGGAGACGCAGACTCGCTGTGCTCTTCTGCCTTCCTTGCGCTCGTACTCTATCTTGCCTTTGAGGGCGGGCGGGACTTTTATCTTCGCCTTGATATAGTCCAGGATCTGCAGGTTTCCGGCTTCGGTTTCGGTATCGATGTAGAGTTCCAGGCGCAAGATATTCTTGCTTACCCGCATCAGGATGGAATTGTAAACTCCCACAATCACGGTGGGCTTGGCATCCAAGCAGTCGTCGTCTTTGATCTTAACCTTGCTGAATTCGGTGTGCCGCATCTGGTCGATATAAGGCTTGAAAGCTTGCCAGAAATCCAGCTTGGTAGTGGGACCGGTGGTGGGGATAGAAACAGCTCCGGATGCTTTCTTTGCGGGTTGGGGAGCGGCTGGTTTGGGCTTGGGTGCTTCCGCTTTCTTTTCTGCTTGCTTGGCTGGTTTGTCTGGTTTGGGAGGCTGGGATTTATCGGTTTTACCCGGTTTGGTACCTTTGTTCTGAAGGTAATCCTCACAGAGAGTGATTACATTATACTTTTTAACGGTATCACCAATATGCGTTTCCTCATAGTTAAGACCCGTATACCAAGCCGGATTCTCGGTCAGACTTGGTGAACCTCTGTCAGGCTCGATTTGCTCAATTCTTCTATTGATAAGTTTGATCAGAGCGGTAAGTTCATTATGAGTGGGGACTGTGATTCCCTTTAAAAAGGACTTTTTGGGGAAGTAAAACTCGTAATAATCATTTTCCCCGACGCAGTCTAAAGTTCTTTCCACTATATCCATTTGAACTAGATTAATCTTAAATTTATTAGCTTCAACACCCCCAAAATCAACATCTGAAGAAAGAGCAGAAAACACATACATGCCATCTTCTCCGTCGTCATGGATCTCGCGGATATTATCCCATCCGATCATTTGACCACCTGATTCTTGAACGATAACAATGCCTCCATGCATTATAAGCAAACCAGCAGGGACTAACATTTCACCGCTTTCTAATGATGTACTGGCAATTCCACTTGCATAGTAGTATATGGGTTTGTTAGTCTTGGTCGAGCCAGTATCATAGATCTTATTGATGCTTATATCTGCGCAGTCGACACCAAACCAGGCTGGTTGTTTAAATTGTAGATCCGTGATGTTGATGCAGGGCAAGCTGTCACCAATCAATTGTTCCCATATCTTTACCCTGTCTTCATGGGTCAAGCGTTTATCCCTGAACACATCATCCAGGAAATTGCCTGTGGGGATGTGCTCTTGCATGGGAATCCAGTTTCCATCCTTGGGTCCAGACTGGGATTGGGATGTATCCTGTTTTGCCACAGATTGGGATTTGGCTTGTGCCTTTGGCTTGGCATGGCCGCTCTGAGAGCTTTTCCCTTTCTTGGTTTTGCCCTCATCGCCACTGATTCGCCCGATCGCTTCTTCAAATAGAAACATCATGTAACTTCGCACTCGATCCATCTCAGATTTATCTTCACCGTCCACCCTGGCCAGTGCTTCACCCAATAGGATAAGGTTACCCAGAAATTCCTTGGTAATACTGTCATCGAATTCTGAACCACTTTCCTGATCCAACGCTATGGTAAAATTTAGAAAGCCTGGAATTGTTGTCCCATACTCAGACCAATCAGTCGATTGCATCAACATCAAAATTCCTTCCGGTTTATACAATTTACCAGTCAATTCAGCGAAAAATTGAATCTCTTGCTCAGTTAACTTACTATCAGCAGCCATGATGTACAAACAAAACATTAGCAAGTCGTTGGATATGTGCTTACGGAAATCCGGATCGTATTTATCTGCGAGGGAACACAGGGCTTCGAAATAATCTTTCAGATCTTTGATATCTGACATATTTAACTCCTTATATTTCTTGTAATGTTGAGCTTTGTTATTGGCGGCCGTAACAGGTGATAGTATCCAAAACCCATTGTTTCGCTGCACCGGGATAATGATCAAGATCCAGGATAAACTCCTGTCCCGGGGAAGTACTCTTCATGTAAGCGTAGGTATCATCTTTGAACCAACTGGCTTTGGTCCTCTGATTATCCTTATTATGATAGCCCAGACGCTTGGTTACGTCTTGGTGATAAAACCATAAGGGCAATCTCCACAGGCTGATCTTGATATCATCATTGGGCGATGCATGCTTGCCTATTCCGATTTGGAATTCGTTATAGTACTTGTTGTTCTTTTTGGGGTCCGTCTCTGTGAGGGTGGCATTTGTGTGATAATGCTGGAGTGTTCCGTAACCTTTGAGACCCTTAGTATCGAAACCATCCAAGGTCAGTTCGTTTCTGGCGATAAACAAGACGTTGTTCCTCATATCAGTGTTTTGATAATGGGGATGGTATCTCGCCCACTCAGGAACCTTAGTCCTTTGGTCTTTGTTATCAAGATGGATAATCTGCCCTATCTGCAGCCAGCCCCAAATTTGGTGAAATCCTTGGCTCTTGGTGTCATAAACTCTTTTCCCATCTTCGTCGATAATGTGATTGAACCAGCCAAAGAACAGGAAGATGTCTCCCGGTTTGACTCCTGTCTCCTTGTTGCAGAGAATCCCTGCCGCAGCCTGATCTGTACCAAACAAACCCTTCCATCCCTTCATGCGGGCTTTGAATTCATTGTTTGGAGGAAGAGAATCATTATAGAGATCAGGATCAAAATGAACGTAAATTGGATCCTTTTTACCAATTTTTGGCCCTTTTGGCACCTTGCCAAGTTCTTTGAGTAAATCTCCCAGGTTCACTCCCTGGGGGCTAAGGTCGTTATAGGTGAACGACCTCTCCTTATCGTGATTGATTGGGATCGGCAGCGAAATCATCCGCCCATCTTCAAGAATCGGGCTTGGGAAACCTCCGTAGGTTCCGTCAAATCCCTTGCGACTCAATATGATTTTCATATTGTCTCCTTTTTATGTGTTAACACATTGATGTCCTGAAAGCAATGTTAACTGTCAGGGCTTTGGCTTGTACTTTACGGGCTTTACAATACTTTGTTGATTATCCCTCGTTGGGGAATCAACTCTAGGCACATATCTAACAGGTTTCGGATTGCTTTGTAGATCACCTGATCGTTGATTGGATAATGGTGTATCCCTATCCGGATTCTTTTTACCGTTGATCGCGTCTTTCTGATGGGCAGAAGTAACCGGAACATATTTAGCAGGTCTCTCAGTGTTTTGCTGTCTTTTTATAGGTTTTGGTTGATCAGAAAGGAGGATGTCAGTCTGTTTCCTTGGGGCAGAAGAGCTTTGATTTTTAGCATTAGATGGTTTTACTGATTTCATGTTTGCAGGTTCTGCAGTTTTGTTAACAGCTCTTCTATTGGTCGCTCCTTTTCTTCTAAATAGACTACGGATGGACTCATAAACTTCCACAAACCAACCAATTACAGCCAACACTATTATTATGGCCAGCACTCCACCGATTATATACAATATGATACTCACAAGGTATATTCTCCATCTTTGCTTTTCAGGTTTTCATGTTATGGTTTAATGAGTTCCCGCATCTGGGCTTCCAAGGCATCAAAGAAGTCATCAGCCACACTGAGAATATCCTGCATATATGCAGCCCAGCAGGAACGGTCGGAAAGCTCAAAGTCTGGGAAAGATACGCAAACCCGTTGCGCCCTTCTACCTTCCTTGCGTTCATATTCTATCCTGCCTTTAAGGGCTGCAGGAACCTTCATTTTGGTCTTAATATGGTCGATAATCTCAAGGTTTTTGGCTTCTTCGGCGGTGTCGATATAAAGCTCCAGTCGTAAGAGCTTCTTACTCGCCCGCATCAGGATGGAGTTGTAAACGCCCGGGATAACCGTGGGTTTGGCGTCCAGGCAATCGTCGTCTTTTATCTTGACCTTACTGAACTCGGTGTGCCGCATCTGGTCGATATAGGGCTTGAAAGCCTGCCAGAAATCCAGCTTGGTGGTGGAGCCTGACGGAGCTACTGATACAGAGGTTTTCTTGGTGTCTGATCCTACTGCTTTGATGATCGGTTTCGGGTTGGGTGCTTCCGCAGTTTTGGGTTTGCTGGGCTGAATCGCTGGTTCAAACAAATCGCTGGGAATTGTCCGCGG
>Ga0209201_1000635_pt1 | contig 46357 bp, 47 predicted proteins | sample AD_UKC055_MetaG_FD_184411 | JGI IMG/M metagenome (GOLD analysis project Ga0209201, IMG submission 184411) | Active sludge microbial communities of municipal wastewater-treating anaerobic digesters from USA - AD_UKC055_MetaG (SPAdes) (version 2) | ecosystem: Engineered > Bioreactor > Anaerobic >... | reverse complement strand
GCTACCTGCCCCGAAACGTATACTATGTTCCCCACCTTTATAGCGTGAGAATACGTCATGCCCCTCCTCATCGGCGGCATCTTCTCTGATAGGATCAGGTTCTTCTTTGCCATTCTTGGTTCCTCCTGAAAGATATATTTTCAGATATTTTATCCTGTATGCAATGTTTGTCAATCTTTTTGTCTAACGGTCGCCCGCATCTTCCGTGGTTGCGCTTCGGCCGGAGCAGAAAATATCTCCCCTACAGGCTGCCTCCGGCAAGGTTTTCTATCACCTATCTCTATTTCTTTTTCTGCATTTCATCGTACACAAGTCCGCCAACCGCGCCGGCGCCGGCGCCGATGGCAGTACCCAAAAGGATGCTTCCCCCTGTGATAGCTCCTATGGCAGCTCCGGTACCGGCCCCCAGCGCCCCGCCGCTCAGCACCCGTTGCTCAGCAGCAGACATATGGGAGCATCCCGTTGCCATCACGATCAATATTGCCGCTGCTACAAAAATCCTGAATCTGTTCATAGTACCTCCCTTTCTTATGGTCTGCCCTTAGGGATATACAAGAACGGTGCCAAACTGTAACATATTGATATCGTTGAGTTAATAAAATTAAGACCCTAGGCAGTGTATGGATATTCCTGCACCGGAAATGGCCGCCCTATGTATCCTACCGGGGACATGTTATTGAAAATATGGAATATTTCTTATGTATGATAAAACATACACTATGTTTTTTTGAAGTCATCCGGTTTAAGGTTATGCCTTTTGAGAAGGGCATAAAAATCGGCGCGATATTTTCCTGCAAGCTCTGCCGCCTTGCTCACGTTGCCTTCCGCCGCCTGAAGGATCCGGATCAGGTAGTCCCTCTCAAAATCTTCCTTGGCCTCCTTGAAGCGTTTCGGCGATGCCGGCGTCATTTCACGGGATGGAAGAATGGCGTCCTCCGCGATGATCTCGGACCGGGTAACGGCTACGGCATATTCAATGGCATTTTCCAGCTCCCTGACATTGCCCGGCCAATCGTGGAGCATCAGCTTCTGCGTGGCCATGGCCGTAAAGCCCCTGACGTCCCTATTCATCTTCGCGGCGTATTTTTTCAGGAAGTGTTCCGAGAGAGGTACAATATCCTCTTTCCTTGCTCTAAGGGGGGGAATATGCACGGGGATGACATGGATCCTGTAGAACAGGTCTTCGCGAAAGGCACCCTTTTTGACCTCCGCCTCAAGGTCTTTGTTGGTAGCCACGACAAGCCGGAGGTCAACGTCGACAGGCTTCTCGCTTCCCAAAGGATAGAACTGCATTTCCTGAAGCACACGCAGGAGTTTTGCCTGAAGTGATAAGGGCATATCCCCGATCTCGTCCAGGAAAAGCGTGCCGCCGTGAGCCTGGACCAGGAATCCCCTGGAACCCTTTATGGCGCCTGTGAACGCACCCTTTTCATAACCGAAAAGTTCGCTTTCGAGCAAGGTCTCTGGTATGGCGGCACAATTTATAGCAACGAAGGGCTTGTCTTTCCTAGCGCTCGCAAGGTGAAGGGTCTTTGCGACAAGCTCCTTTCCCGTACCGCTCTCTCCATAGATAAATACCGTTGAATCTGTGGATGCGATCCTCGACACCAGCCCGAGGACCGACTGCATCTTGTGGCTATTGGCAATGATGTTCGAGAATGCGTACCGCTCTTCCAGTATCCCTTCGAGCCGTTTTACTTCAGAGTGGAGCCTGCGGTTCTCGAGCGCCCTTTCTATCTGTAGAAGCAGCTCATCCGGATCGAAAGGTTTCGTGAGGTAGTTAAAAGCCCCCATCCTGATCGCCTCAACAGCGCTCGTGACGCTGCCATGGGCCGTGAGGATGACAACAGGCATTTCGGGGTTCACCTGATGAAGGTCGCGCATCAGCTCGATCCCGTCTGTCCGGACAAGCTTGAGGTCAAGAACGGCCATGTCAAAAACATGCCTTTTTACAGCTTCAAGGGCCTTTTCCTCATCGGTTGCAGCAGTCACTTCGTAGTCCGCCGACTGAAGTATCATGCTCATCAGCTCCAGAAGGTTTCGGTCGTCATCGACAACAAGTATTTTCGCCAAGCCCATTCTCTACCTCACAAGCCTTCTCTTTTTATGCTCCAGTTCAATATCCACTTCCTTCGATCTCTCGATCACTCCGAGAACCCCGATCCACGTCCCGGCCTGCACGGCCAGAGGGCTCTCCGGGTACTCTTTCACTACCCGTTGAAAGAGGACAATCGATTTCCTGTAATCCTTTTTTTTGTATCTGTTGTCTGCGTAAATAAGCCCCATATTGAAAAGGGACTGATCTCCCGGCGGCTTCCCTTCAGCAAGAGCAGCAACATTCTGGTTCGCTTTGAGGGCGCCCTCAAAATCACCGCGCCCATAGAGATCGGCCGCGCTCCTGAGTTCTCCGGAAAGTCTTCTTTGCTCAAAAGAAGCGCAACCGGACAAAAGCAAAAGGATCACGCCGGCAAGAAAAAGGTAAACGTACTTCCTCTTTCTGATCTGCTTTCTACCCAAATTCTGCCTCCATGGGCATCTACGACATGTTTTGCAATGGCCAGCCCGAGGCCCGTCCCTCCGGTCCTGTTATAGACCCCTGTCGCCGCCTGTTGGTATTTATTGAAGATCGCTGTTCGGTCTTCTTCGGGTATGCCCGGTCCCGAATCGGACACCGAGACCTCCAGACCCCCCATGACAGGCCTCGAAGATATTTTTATGTTCCCCCCTTCGGGTGTAAACTTCACGGCATTTCCCAGCAGATTTCTCAGGACCTGGAGGATCCTTTCATTGTCCACCATAACGGAGGGGGATCTATCAACCCCGTCAAATTCACAACGGATCTTCTTCACCGCGGCCAGAGGCTCTATTTCCCCAATAGCCCTTTCGATCAAAGGCCCTACCTCTCCTGGGGCAAAGTCAAAGCTTATCATTCCCGCTTCCATCCTGGAAAGGTCGAGGAGCGAATTGACAAGCCCGATCAGCCGGTTGCATTCTTCGGTCAGAATGGCCAGCACCCTCTCCCTTCTTTGCCCTTCCCGGCAGCCCTCATCCTTTTCAAGGAGCGCGATTCCCGCCTTGATTGACGAAAGCGGCGTGCGCAGTTCGTGGGCCATAAGTGAGAAAAAATCGGACTTCATCTTGTCCATCTCGGCCAGCCTTTCACACATAAGGTTAAACGCCCGCGCAAGTTCTCTAATCTCAGGAGGAGATGAAAGGCTCAGAGAACCTTCAAAGATGCCCCTGGAAATTTCCCGCGTCTTCTTCTTCATGACCGAAAGGGGCCCGGTAATGCTTCTCGTGATGCCTGCAGCAATGGCAATGCCGAATATGAGTGAAAATATTGCCATGGCCATTGCTGCCTTGAGCGCTTTCGTACCTGCTTCTGTCAACCCCTTTATCCTGTCTTTGGTGTTTTCCGCAACATAGCCCTCCAGGTTGTTCAGTTCCTCCAGCACGTTTTCAACGGCCTTCTCTTTCTCCGCCTTATACCAATCCGAGCGATAGGTCCTGCGGGACTCCAGGTATTTCGTTTCTTCCCCGAATAGCGCTCTGTATCGGCTATGCCGGCTCTTTATATTTGCCAATATCTCTTTGCTGTCAGGTGTATCGGCAAGCGAGATCGCTTCGTCGACATATCGGGAAAAATCTTCTCCGGCAGAAAGAAACCTTCTGTACAGGTCGGCATCAACGGAGATGGTATATTTTTTCTCATACAGCACCTGCGAAAGAAGGGCGTTGGACAGCCTCTCCTTATATACTATCATTTGGTCGCTCACATCAAGCATATGGGTAGTCGCCTTATTAAACCGATTCAGCTGTATGATGGCATAGACGCTGACCGACATTGTCGCCGCAAGAAGGGCGAGGAAGCCTATTGTCAGTCGCGTGATCACGCTCAGCTTGGAATATTTCGCCATCATACGCTGCCATCCATCACTATCTTCATTTCCATCCATTCATTATATCACTCTATCACAAAGATCCAAAAAACCTCTTTGCTGTTTCTGTAGGATGCGCTTCTCTTCCATAATTTCCTTGACATAAAAGGAAGGGTTCCCTATTCTCTTTTTATCCACACTTATTAATTCAATGAGAGGAGCCTGATGATGAAAAAGACATTTTCAGCTCTCTTTTCTTCCTGTATCGTGTTTATCTTTGTCATTACCTGTAGCGTGGGCTTCGCCGCAGAAGCGACGAAGAAACCGCCGCTGAAAGACCCGAAGATATTGAAGCAGCCGTTGAGGCGGTTGCCTGGCACGACGGACCAACAACACCAACAACAGCCGGCCCCCCAGAACCCTGAGGTGGTCTCTATTGAGATCCTTCCCCCGGTGGCCGATTGCAAACCCCGGTGGAAGGTCACTGTAAAGAACCCGAACAACGCTCCTTTTGACAAACCGGTGACGATTCACGTGCTTCAGCTCCTGGATACCGGGGGCGGTAATGTGGTGGGCAAAAAGCCGGGTGATGGAGTAATCGCGCCAAAACCCATACCGGCAAATCAGACCGGTACTGCTACCGGGGAATTAATGGGAGACATCATGGGTACCCGCACCTACCTGAGAAACTATTCTATCGAGGTAAAGATCGACGGCATGGGCCAGCCCATTGGATACAAATATGGCCAGGTCCCCATCTATGGCCAGAACATAGGGATCAGCGACTGCCGGATGGTTTACGATAATTGCCATGTGACCTTCTCTAACCAGAACTCCTACCAGGCCTGCTTCCTTTATCTGGGCAGTGAGTACGGCCAGGGCCCGGCCCCTAGGGCGTGGACTCCGGGAATAGGATTTGGCGCGGACATCCCTCCCAACGGCTCCGTGGAAAAACCCTTTCCCCGGAGGTCAGGTTTTGACACGATCAAGATAAAAGCAAAGTTGGGATCTCAGGATATCACAGAGAAGATCATGCTTTTTCCTTAGTGATGATATAAAAATGCAGAAGGAGGCGTTATGGGAAAATTAATACGGCAAGGCGAAAAAGGGAAAGCATTTTTGCTTAAGGACAACCGGGACAAAGACGTACGGCTATCTGACTTTGAAGGGAAGAAGGTCCTTCTTTCATTTCACCCCCTCGCATGGACAGGTGTCTGCGCGAAACAGATGAAGGTATTGGAAAAGAATAAGAAGAAGTTCGACCGTCTCAATACCGTTGCCCTGGGTCTCAGTATCGACACGGTGCCGTCCAAGAATGCCTGGGCAAAAACACTCGGCATCCAGGATACCCGGCTTCTGTGCGACTTCTGGCCCCACGGCAAGACAGCCAGGGCCTATGGCCTTTTCAGGGAGGCGAACGGCTTCTCGGAGCGGGCCAATATCATCCTTGATGAAAAACACCGGGTCATATTCGTCAAGGTATACCCTATAGCCCAGTTGCCCGATCTAAAGGAGATATTCGAGGTCCTTTCGTCTCACAAGAAATAGGCTTCCCCATCTCGCCGACTCGTTAATTCGGTTGCAATGAGCCTATGACAATCGGCATTTGAAAGGCTGACCCTAATTTACCTTATGCAGACCGAGCCGCAAAGATCCTTGAGGGTTGTAACCTACAACATCCATAGATGCCGCGGACTGGATGGGGCAACCCAGCCTGCCCGCATAGCGAAGATCCTCAAGAGGTTGAGTCCTGACGTGGTTGCGCTTCAGGAGGTGGTAGGAGGGGGCCTCCGGAACAAAGGCCAGGAGGAAGAGATCGCCGCCTATCTGAACATGGACGCAGTGCTGGCGCCCACCCGCACCTTCCGGGGCCGCCTGTACGGCAATGCCGTACTGAGCAGGCTGCCCATGAACAACCATATCGTATGCGACCTGACCCAGGAGGGCCGCGAGCCTCGTCTCTGCCAGCGGATCGATATTCTGGTTGAAGGGCACCCTGTCCACATCTACAATGTGCATCTCGGCACCTCGGCATCGGAGAGAAGGCGTCAGGCCTTCAAACTGGCGTCGTTCATCGCGGAGCCAGCCACCGGAGTATCCAAGGTGGTCCTCGGCGACTTCAACGAGTGGAAAAAAGGAGTTGTGACCAAGCTCCTTTCAGAGAGGTTCATGAGCCTGGACCTCACCCCCTGCCTCAGGTGGAAGCGGACCTATCCGGGCATAATGCCGGTTCTACACCTCGACCACATCTATTACGAGGGGGCCGTAAGCATTGTCGACGTAAAGATCTCGCGGAGGCTGCCGGTCCTTTTTGCTTCCGATCATATTCCCATTCTCGCAGAGCTGATCATTACGCCGGGAGGCGAGGGGACTACGTAGCATGACGGAACGACTATGTGGGTTCGGAGGCCTGTCGTTCAGCGACGTCCTGCTTCGTGTAACGGGGAGCCCGCTCGTGGGAGGAAATGCGGTCCGCATCCTCCGCGACGGAAAAGAGAATTACCCGGAATGGGAAGCCGCGATCGGGTCAGCGCAAAAAACCATTCACGTCGAAATGTACATCATCCACAACGACAGGACAGGCAGGCGCTTCCGCGACCTCCTGGCTGCGAAGGCCCGCGGAGGGGTCGCGGTAAGGGTGCTCTGTGACTGGTTTGGCTCCTTCGGCACATGGAGGATGTTGCGGCCCCTCGTCGATGCCGGAGGCGACGTGCGGTATGCAAATCCGCCGAGATTCAGCAGCCTTCTCGGGTGGGTGAGCAGGGACCACCGCAAGCTGCTCACAATCGACGGATCCCTGGCCTTTATCTCAGGCCTGTGCGTAGGCGATGCGTGGGCAGGCGACGGAGGGAAAAAGGATGCGTCCTGGAGGGATACCGGCGTGGTCATTCACGGCCCTGCGGTAACATATACAGAGGAGGTATTCGCTGCTGCATGGCGGCTCGCAGGCCTCCCTGTCCCTGCCGGGGAACGGAGTCCCACCGGAGAGGCTGCCCGCCAGGGCGATGTAGATCTGCGTATTGTGGCAGCCTCGCCGGAGATCGCCGGCCTTTACCGGCTTGACCTGCTGATCGCCGCAGTGGCAAAGGATTATCTTTGGCTGACCGATGCCTATTTTCTCGGCACTTCACCTTACATTCAATCGCTGCGCTCTGCTGCCATGGACGGGGTGGACGTGCGGCTGCTTGTCCCCCGGGGAGGCGACATACAATGGATCGCCAACATCTCGCGCACAATGTACAGGTCGCTTCTGGAGGCAGGGGTGCGCGTCTTTGAATGGAACGGGATCATGATGCATGCAAAGACCGCTGTCTGCGATGACCGCATGGTCCGGATAGGATCCACAAACCTGAACCTCGCCAGCTGGAACAGGAACTGGGAACTGGATGTGGTGATCGAAGACAAGGGGCTTGCGGAAGCTACGAAAGAAATGTTTCTGGAAGATTTCTATAATTCCACAGAGATCGTCATTACCGGCCTCAATAAGGTCCGCCCTGCACGGCCCTTGACCCCAACGGGAAAGCGGATAGCCGCCTCTTCCGGGGGGAAAAGCGTCATCGCCGGTGTCGTCAAGGTCGGCAGCGCCTTGAACAGCGCCGTAACGGGACGGAGAGAGTTGAGCAGTGCCGAGTCGGCATCCCTTCTGAGCATAGGGTGGCTTCTTCTCCTCTTCGCCATTGCAGGGGTCTTTTTTCCCGGATTTATTGTCTACCCTTTGGCTGCCATACTCGGTTGGGCAGGGATCTTCTGCATTGTCAAAGGCCTCCAACTGCGGTTCTGGAAGGGAAGACGCAAGGACAGGCAGAGCATGCCGCAAAAAAAAACGTGAAAACGGGGGGCGCCATGAAAAATTTTCTTTGCCTGGTATTTTTGCTGGCAGTCTGGTTTCCGTGCACTGCGCATTCGGGGTCTGCTCAATGCGCCAAATACCAGGTGCGCCTGGAGGGCAAGTCGAGCGTCGTTCCCGGCTGCACCTATACCGAAATCCTTGAAATGCGCAAAGTGGGCGAAGCCTCCGGATACGAGGGCCGTTGGCAGGTTGACCGCTTTATCCAGATTAATACCTATTTCTGGCAGATAAACCCACCGTTGGCTTCGACCAGCCGCGTCGATTTCGGCAACGGGCAGTGGATGGACTGCTCCGCACACACTGCAGGAAACATCTTCACCAATGAGTGCTCAGGAGGCCAGCTATTTTTTGACGTCAACAGAAGCCGCATCGGGTGGAATACGACGGGCGTCTGGATTGGAACGATCCAAGGCAATACCGCCAGCCTCCGGTTTGACTCAAGCAACCCGGCCTCTCCCACCATTGTCGGCCAGATCCAGCAGCCTGCGAAAAGAAATCTTACCCTTGACATCATCCTGCAAAAGGACAGGTTCGTCTTTGACGGCAACACCCCGGGTGTTCTAGAGATGGAATTCGAGGCTAAAGTGAGCCCGCCGCAGTACCAAAATCAAGTCCAATGGATCATTCCGGTGATTGACGGGTCTACGCGCCTTTTGGACCCACCTTCAGCCACGGGCGGAAAGATAAAAGTCACCTACAAGGGGCTGCCTGACGATAACGGCGAATTCGGCCCCAAAACGGTAAAGGCCGCGGTCAACGTGGACGGATGCAGGGCAGAGGACTCCAAACAGGTGAAGGTGTTCTACCCTCGCGCCGCCAAGAACAACCCGGACGGCCAATATCCCAACTGGTTTTACTACTGGAAGCAGACGCCGGCGGCAAAGCCGCGCGGACAGCTGGTCAATATAGAATACGGGGGCAGCACCTATAACGAGTGTGCGAACCCGAAAGTCCCCGCCCAGTACACGCCCGGCGCCGGACATGCCACCATCCACGTATGCGACCTCAGCAGGCTCGGGCAGGATTTTCAGAACCGCTTTCCTGTATTAAGCCTGCAATCACCCTACCATCTTGGCTGGGAGACCAGCAGGCACATTGACACCTTCGCCAAGTGCGTCATTCACGAATACATACATTGGCTCTGTTACCATAACTTCAGGTATGGCAAGACACCTCAGGCCATTGCCGCCGCTGATACGGACCAGGACGGCCTGCCTGACACGGCTGAATCTCAATACCATTTCGACCCACAAGTGTTCCAAACGCATATGTCCGCCCATGCGGAGCTCAAGAACATCGGCGGGGATGAGGAATGGCTGGCCTACACCTCCATGTCAGAGATCCCTGCGGGCAAATACAACAAGTACGATTGGGGAAAGCCCGGAAGCCAGTGGCCTTGACAGTCTCCCCGCTGCCGTCGACGGCCCCTTCCCGCAGACTCACCGAGTATTATGTTTGCATGTTAAAGATTTAATATTATTGTCATTTTTATGTTTTATTCTCTGTAATATCGGAACGTTATCAACGTCCTTTGTTTGTTGTTCTTTTTTAGTAAAATGAGATTAGCTGTATATTCATTTTACATCTTGTAGCTCTTTTTAATAACAATTATATTTTAAGCAGATATTATGAACAAGGAGGCAACCATGAAAAAACTCTTCATCATGCTCGTAGCAATCGGGATACTGGCAGCAGCAGGCAGCGCGATGGCATCAGGCACCAACACCCTGACGGTGACGGCAGCCGTAGCAGGGACCTGCAAGTTCTCCTCGGGGACCTCTACCCTCGCCTTCGGCACCCTCGACCCCTCGGTAGGGACCGACGTCAGCGGGTCCGGCACGACCCAGTTCTGGTGCACGAAGGGGACCACCGAGTCGATCTCTGCAGGAAACGGCGCGAACTATGACGGCAGCAAGAGAAACATGCTCGATTCGGTAAGCGGCGACAAGATCCCCTACACCCTCACCCTCACCCCCGACGGAAACCCGAATGCGGGACCGGGATCACCGAGGACCCTGACCATAGGCGGGCAGGTGCTCGGCACCGACTATACGGCAAAATCGGCAGGCAGCTACTCTGACACGGTGACGCTGAGCATCACCCCGTAAGCGGACGATAAGAGGGCGGGGAGGGACTGCCCCTTCCCCCTTTTTGAGGAGGCCAGAGGATGAAAAGCGGCATGGCACATAGGAAAGGACGCAGGATGAGATACCCGCTCATCTCCCTTGCGGCCATCCTGTGCCTCCTTGCGGCAGCGGCCACCTCCTTCGCAGCGGGGAGCAACGTCCTCTCCGTCACCGCCACGATCCTCTCGAAGAGCAACTGCAAGTTCAACACCGCCACTTCCGCCCTTGCCTTCGGCACCCTCGACCCCGGCAGCTCCTCGGACGCGACGGCGAGCACCACCGTCACCTTCAGCTGCGGAGGGAGCGCGCCAACTGCCACCTTTGCCATCACCCACGACGACGGGCTCTATGAGACGGGCCCCGGCTCCCCGAGGATGCGCAACACGACGGTCACCACGGAGTACCTTCCCTACTCCCTCTCCCTCAACCCCGCATCGGGTACGGTGCCGAGGAACACCACCCAGACCCTTACCATAAACGGCACCATACAGTCCTCGGCCCTGCAGGGGGCATACGCCGGCAGCTACGCCGATACGGTGGTCATCTCAATAGCGCCGTAGCTTTCTTCCTTATTGCTGTCCGCTCAGAATCCTATTGACAACCATAGTTGGTGGTCATAGGATATTCCACGAGGGAACCGTGTTATCATGGACGAAAAAAGGATAGTAGAAAATATAAAGAAAGTACGGCTCAACCACCAGATGTCATTGGACAAATTAGCCAAGAGAAGCGGACTGACAAAAGGTTATCTGTCAAAAATAGAAAACTCACATAAGGCACCTCCCTTTTCTACCCTGGTAAAGATTGCCAAGGCCTTTGAAGTTGACGTAACCTTTCTTATATCCGGGGACGTAGAGTCAAAGGCTCCCGGAAATATGAGGATATGTATTGTAAAGGCAAACGAAGGAAAAGGGATCAACCCAAAGATCAACATACACGACTTTTATTATGAATCACTGGCCTATAAAAAATCCGGTAAGAGTATGGAACCATTCATTGTAATGCCGTCATTTGACAAAAAGCAGCATCCTTTTACCCATGACGGCGAAGAGTTTATGCATATCTTTGATGGACCTTTTGAATTTATATACGGCGATGAAAAGCACATACTTGAAAAGGGCGACAGTATTTATTTCGATTCCTCAGTTCCACACTGCGGCAGAAGCATAGGGAAGGAAAGGGCAAAAATCCTGGTGGTCTTGTATTCCAACAAACGCTCCACGCTCCAATAGGCTTTTCTTCTCTCAGCTTCATCCCTGTTCCAGCCTTCCCTGATGAGCAATACAGCCCGGCCAGGCCGACGCGTTACTCCCGGGGGAGAAACTGAAGATTTGACTTGACAAGATGTTTCCAAAAGAATACAGTTTCCTAAATGGAAACGGGTATTTCGGAAACATAGCAACAAAAATAAAAAACGGGAGGTTCACAATGAAGCAAAGGTCAAATAATATGAGGAGTATGGCCGCAGGCGTTGTTTTAATGTTTTTATTTCTTATATTCGGTCTTACCATAGTCCCCTCGGCCTCTTTTGCTGCTTCTGAAAGACCGATAACGCTTAAACTCTCGAGCTTCCTCCCGGAAACAGGCACGGAAGGAATGTTGGGAAAATGGTGGGGTACAGAGCTCGAAAAGCGCAGCAACGGCAGGGTGAAAGTGCAGTATTTTTTTGCAGAGGCATTGGTAAAAACCATGGACAGCCTCCCTGCAGTCTCAAGCGGCATAGCGGATGTGCAGTTTTTTGCGCCTGGATATTTTCCCACACAGATGGCGCTTAGCGGTGTTTCGGACCTTCTCTTCCAGACACAGTCCAACTGGGTTTCAGCCAAAGCATACAACGAGATGGCCGAAACATTTCCACCCTTTCAAAAGATGATGAAAGACAATAACCTCAAATTAATGAGCATCTGGCCTGCCAGTGAGGTGGTAATGATCTCCCGGAAACCGATCAAGACGCTTGATGATCTGAAGGGGAAGAAGATCAGGGCCCTGGGCTTGATGAATAAAGCAATGAAGATGCTCGGGGCTACGCCGGTGGCAATGCCCCTGCCGGAGGTTTATGAAGCCCTGGAACGCGGGACGATCGATACAGTGACAGGCCTTCCTTATCACCTGGTTGTAGCCTTTAAATTGCAGGAGGCAGCAAAAAACCTTATAAATCCCGGTCTGGGCTGTTATGCTTCAGGGGGCTACTTCATGAACCTGAATACGTGGAACAAGTTACCCGATGATATCAAAAAGATTATCAATCAGTTGAATCAGGAGTTTCCGGATGTAGCTATAAAAATGCAGAGTGAGTTGCATAAAAAAACAACCGAGGCTGTGCTGAAAGCAAAGTGTGATATCTACAGTTTGACGGCCAATGAAATTGCAAAATGGAAGGCGGTTCTTGTGCCGGCAATCTATGACGACTGGACGAAAGATATGGCTTCAAAGGGCATGCCCGGCAAGGAAACTCTTGCGAAATATCAGGAGCTAGTTAAGAAATATACACCCCAGGATAAATATGCGAGCCCTTTTGTGAAATAACAACGTACCTGTGGGGCATCCTTTGAGGAAGTTTGTATACTACTTAGGTATATTCAGCGGAATAGTGCTGCTCGGTATACTTGCCCTTATGAGCGCAGAGGTATTCTTCCGCTACCTGTTTAACAAGCCTATCCTGGGTACCGTGGAGATCAGTTCCTACCTGCTCGTTATTTTTTGTTTTACAGGTATTGCCTTCGTGCAGTCTCAAAGGGGCCATATTTGTATTGAATTGGTGACACAGAAACTTCCGGCCGGCCTTCAACGCGCCCTTAGGATCATCACGCTCGTACTCTCATTGGCTGTCTTTGCCGTCATCACATGGCAGATGGCGATAGCCTTCTGGAAATCATGGGAGATGCAGGAGGTAAGGTGGGGTGCGCTGCCGGTACCTGTGTGGCCGGTTAAGTTCATGATTGCCTTTGGTTCGTTGACGCTCTGCCTTCAGTTGCTTCTGGATATTTTTGACGAATTCACGAGTAGAATGTTGCCGCAGGGAAGGGGGTCCTGATGGATCCCCTTTACATTGCTGCCATCGGGATGTTTGCCCTCCTTGTTTTGCTGTCGGCGGGCATCCCTATCGCCTTTGGCATGGCCCTGGTGGGAATAGGGGGCTTGCTGATAACCACAGGCCCGAACATAACCTGGGCATCCCTGCAGCTCCTTCCCCTTAGTTCTATAGCGTCCTACTCTCTTGTGCTTATCCCCCTTTTCGTGCTTATGGGAAACCTTGCGGGAGTAGCCGGAATTACGAAAGACCTCTACGATACCGGCTATAAATGGTTCGGACGTTTGCCGGGCGGGCTTGCCATCTCCACAGTATTTGCCTGTGCAGGCTTCGCTGCCTGTACGGGTTCGAGCGTAGGAATGGTGGCGGCCATGTCGAAGATTGCCCTCCCGGAGATGGACCGTTACGGGTACAGGAGGGATTTAAGCCTTGGTTCAATAGCTGGCGCAGGGACCCTGGGCATACTCATACCCCCAAGCATCATTGCAGTCATCTATGCTATTATCACGGAAGTGTCCGTGGGTAAAGTGCTCGTTGCCGGCTTTGTTCCAGGCATATTGAATGCCCTTGGGTTTGTTGTCATGATACTGTTGAGGACATTAATAAACCCCGGTCTCGGACCGAAGGCGATAGGGATAACCTGGAAGGATTCCTTGCAGTCCTTAAAGGGGATCTGGGGGATAATCGTCCTTTTTGGCACGTTTATGGGTGTGATCTATGCGGGCATTACCACCCCTACCGAAGCTGGCGCCATAGGCTGTCTTTGCGCAATGTTCCTCGCCCTTGTGACGGGCAACTTTAATCTCGCCAATATCAAGTCCGCACTTTTTGATACCATAAAAACAGGAACAATGATTTTAACGATAACCATCGGCGCGCAGATCTTTACCCTCTTCCTCACAAGGGCTGGGTTCGCCGACCGCTTTGTAGGACTGGCGCTTAATTTAGATCTTTCGCCCACGGTCATGGTGATCCTGTTTTTGCTTATGTATATACCCCTGGGGATGTTCTTCGAACCGATGAGCATGCTTCTTCTTACTTTGCCGATTACCTATCCGGTGTTGGAGAAGATGGGCGTTGATGGGGTATGGTACGGCATACTGGTCATCATTATGGTTGAGCTCAGCCTGCTTACGCCACCGGTAGGGCTTAATGTTTATGTATTGAAGGCGGCTGTTCCCGAGACTGACCTCATGGGGATCTTTCGAAGCGTTTTCTGGTTCGCTGTAGTGGAATGCCTGCTCATTGCATTATTAATAGCATTCCCTGACCTCGTACTCTTTGTGCCAAGGATGATGGGAAAGGGAGGGTAAAGGCTTTTAAGGAGGTTACAGTGGCGCAAAAAAAAGATTATGATGAAATAAAAAAGACGATGTGCGGGATGTGTTCAAAATCCTGTGGTATTGATATCTATTTGAAAAACGGTCAGATCGTCGATGTAAGGGGCATGAAGGAACATCTTACAACCCACGGCGTGGTGTGCGCAAAAGCAAGGTTCGCCGGGGAGCTTGAATTCAGCAAAGACCGTCTGACGACCCCCCTTTTGCGGCAGGGCAATACATGGAAAAAGATCGCCTGGGCTGAAGCGCTTGAAATCGCCGCAAAAAAACTTAGTGATATCAAAACCCACTGGGGGCCTGAGGCCCTCGCAGTCTACCTGGGAAACTCTGTGGGGTTGCGTGATGCGAAGCGTTTTGCCATGCGCTTCTGTGATGTCTATGGTACACCAAATTATTCCTCCGTAGACTCCCTCTGCCACTGGTCAAGGGCTATGGCTACAGATTATACCGTTGGCGGCTATCCTGTTCCCGATGAGGCCAATTCAAAATGTATTATGGTGTGGGGGACAAACCCATTTGACTCCAGCGTGCCCGAGTACAAAGATATTATGACCGCAATGAAGAAAGGGACCAAGCTGATCGTGATCGATCCCCGTGAGATTCCCCTGGCAAGAAAGGCGGATGTCTATGTGCCCATAAGGCCACAGACAGACTGTGCGCTGGCCCTCGGTATGATCGGGATCATCATCGATGAGGGGCTGTATGACAAAGAGTTCGTTGGCCAATGGACGGTAGGCTTTGAACAGCTCAAAGAACGAGTTAAGGATTATCCCCCTGAAAAAGTTGCCCAAATCTGTGGGGTATCGATAGATGTGATCTATAATGCAGCGAGGACCTATGCCAAGAACCGGCCTGCCTGTATCCCGCAGCATATTGCAATAGATCACGGCATCAATGGGTTTCAAACAATACGCGCCATTTATACACTTGCGTCTATAACGGGGAACATTGACGTAACCGGCGGCGACAAGCTGCCGCAGGCATATAAAACAAACAATACACGAGCTGCACAAGAGATGAGTCCAAAAACTATTGGAATCGAAAAATACCCCGCATTTGTCAGGTTCACTAACCAGGCCCAGGGCATGGAATTTACGAACACCCTGCTCTCCGGCAAACCATACCCGATCAGGGCAATGATACTGAACGGCTCCAACCCTTTCCTTACATGGCCTGAAACTGCCAAAACAGAAGAAGCGCTCCGGAAGCTCGATTTTCTTATGGTAGTGGACCTCTTTATGACCAAGGCGGCAAAAATGGCCGACCTCGTGTTTCCTGCATCGACCTTTATGGAACGGACGGAATTATGCGATTACGGATACGTCCAGGGGATTCCAATACTTGCAATGCGAAATAAGATTTTTGAGCCGCTTCCCGACACGTATCCGGACTGGAAGTTCTGGTTGGAACTGGCCAAGGCGATGGGCTACAAAGAGCATTTTCCCTGGGAAAACAATGAAGAGATGATCGACTTTGTTCTCCAACCTTCAGGTATTACGGTGGCTCAATTAAAAGAAAATCCAGCCGGTATCTTTTATGCGCAGAATAAAACACAACACTACCTTGAACAGGGGTTCAATACCCCCTCAGGCAAGATCGAACTGTACTCTGAGAGGCTGGCACAGTACGGCTATGACCCCCTGCCACACCATAAAGAACCCTTGGAGAGTCCCTTGAGCAATCCTGAATTGTCCAGGGCATATCCTCTCTGCCTTCTTACCGGCGTCAGGATTGTATACTACTGGCAGTCTTCATTTCGAAACCTTCCGGGACCGGCAAAACTTTACCCGGAGCCCCTCGTAGAGATGAATGACGGCACGGCAAAAGGGCTGGGAATAAAAGAAGGCGACATGGTAAAGGTTGAAACAATGAGAGGGTCGATTACGATTAAGGCAACAATCAATAAGTATATCCGCCCTGATGTGGCTTCTATACCGTTGGGGTGGGAGAAGTCAAACGTAAATACGTTGACCAGCTATGAAGGAAGGGATCCGATTACAGGGTACCCTGCTTTTAAATCGCTTCTCTGCAGGATAAGCAAGGTAAAAGCAGAGGGATAAGGAGGGCCCCTATCAGGACCGCTCTCCGAATAATCTTCTGGACGGGGGATATTATGGCATACGAGGGATCAGACACGTTTGATGTCAACGGGATCACAAAGGATTTTCTTGATCAACTCCCTGTAGCGTTGACCGTTTTTGACGCTGACGACCGTATTGTGTGCTACAACGCCTATGCGGGTGAGCTTCTCAACAGAAAGCCGGAGTACATCGGCCGGGATGTCCGTCTCTGCCATACGAAACCGGATAGCAAGGCCCGTCTTGACGAGATACTGGGCGACATCAAAAGCGGCAGGTCAAAGCAGATCCGATATGAGGCGAATCCATATGGCACGCCGTTGATAGTAACCGTGGCGCCCCTTACTATTAACGGCCGCTTTGCCGGTTACGTGCAAGCGGTCGTGAAAAAACCGTGAAGCTTATGCGTTGCCGATCTTCTCGGGCTTGGGGTCAGGTCTTTTATTTTAGCATTTCGACATTTTTCCGTGAAAAATTAAACTCAATAGATCCGGATTGCTAGGTATACTTTATAATATATTGACTTGAACTATTGTCTTCGTCTATTGTATTGTTAAAATAACAACTCGGACGATTCATCAAAAAGGGGCGTCATGGGAATGACATCATCGGAATCTACACTGGACGAGATCAGAAAAACCCTTCAAGAGAGCGAAACAAAGTACCGTTTGTTATTCGAAAATTCAATGGATCCCGTCTTTCTCCTGGAAAACGGGAAATTTATCGATTGCAACAAGGCAGCCCTTGAAATACTGCACTGTCAGAACAAAGATCAGATTTTAGGGCTCCGCCCATTCCAGATATCCCCGGAAAAGCAGCCTGACGGCCGGCTTTCCAAAGAAAAAGAAAAAAAGGCCGTCTATTTCACGGACAAGGAAAATAAGGATCAGTTTGAATGGGTGCACCGGACCTTTGACGGCAAAGACTTCCGGGTTCAGGTTTCTCTTACCATAATCCCTGTTGATGGAAAATTAATAACCCATGTTCACTGGCGCGATGTCACAAAACAAAAACAAATGGAAGCTTCGATCCAGGAGAGCGAGGAGAGGTACCGCTCGCTCTTTGATCTCGAGTCAGATGCCATTTTTCTCATCGACAACGAAACAGGACAGATTCTCGAGGTGAACAACGCCGCGACATCTCTGTATGGATACAGCAAAGAGGAACTTCTCCAGAAGAAGAACACCGACCTCTCGGCCGAGGCGCAGGAAACGCGAAAGGCAGTACTGAAAGAACTGACCGTAGTCCCTATCCGCTATCACAGGAAAAAGGACGGCACCGTTTTTCCTGTTGAGATCACCGCAACCCATCTAATGTGGAAAGGGCGGAGGTCGCACCTTGCGGCCAGCCGCGACATCACCGAGCGCAAAAAGGTTGAAAACGCCCTGAGAAAAAGCGAATTGGACTACCGCAATATCTACGACAACGCCATGGTGGGGATCTATCAGAGCACCCCGGAAGGGAGATACCTGCGGGTCAACCCGGCGCTGGCGTCGATACACGGGTTTTCCTCACCGGGCGAGATGATGCGCACCATCACGAACATCGGCGGGCAGCTCTATGTGAACCCTGAAGACCGGAAAAGATATATGGAACTGCTCGAGAAAGACGATATGATACGCGGTTTCGAGGCGCTTCTGTACCGTAAGGATAAAGGTACGGTATGGATCTCAATGAATGTGCGCGTTGTCCGTAATCCGGACGGCTCAATCGCCTACTATGAGGGCATTGTCGAGGACATTACCGAGCGCAAGCACGCCGAAGAGAGACTCCGCATGCTCCTCTACGAGCTGGAGGGCAAAAACAAAGAACTTCGCAAGGCGTATGAGGAGCTTAAGATGTCAGAGGCAATGCTTGTCCAGTCAGAGAAGATGGCGTCCCTCGGGCAGCTCTCCGCCGGGATTGCCCATGAGCTGAAAAACCCTCTCAGTATCATCCTCCAGGGGATTGCATATATCCAGTCATCGGTCGAGGATGGTACGCTTATCGATGCCTGCGACAGGATAAAAAAATCGGCCATCCGGGCAGACATGGTGATCCAGAACCTTCTCAGTTTTTCACGGCAGGCGCCCCCTTCCTTCAGCGAAGAGGATATAAACAGCATCATCGAGGAAAGCCTCACAATGGTCGAGCACCAGATGAACCTGCAAAACATAGAAATTATTCGGAACTATTCGCGCCGCATCCCGGCGGCAAGGATGGATGGCAACCAGATAAAGCAGGTCTTTATCAACATATTCATCAATGCTGCCGAGGCAATGAAGGACGGAGGCATCATCACGCTTACCACCACAGCGGGAACGGACAATGGCGGAGAACCATGCGTCAAGGCCGTAATAACAGATACCGGAACGGGCATACCCGAAGAGATCCTTAAAAAGGTTTTAGATCCCTTCTTCACGACAAAAAGCAGCTCAGGGGGTACGGGGCTCGGACTGTCCGTCACAAAGGGGATCGTTGATCGCCATCACGGCAGCATTGTCATCAGCAGCAAAGAAGGGAAAGGTACAACAGTGACAATCACCCTGCCCTGCAACCCATTGGAGAAAGGAGGCGCCTTCAATGGATAAAAAGAAGATTCTCCTCATTGACGATGAAGAGGATTTTTGCTTCTTTGTAAAGCTGAATCTGGAAAAGACGGGACAATACCAGGTCTTTACCGCGACAGACGGCATGGAGGGCATCAGGCTTGCAAAACAGCTTAAGCCCGACCTCATCTTCCTCGATATCGTTATGCCGAAGATGGACGGCAGGCGGGTTGCACAAAACCTTCTTGAGGACGAATCAACGAAAATGATCCCCGTTGTTTTTGTAAGCGCGGTGGTGAAAAAAGACGAGCTTGCAAGGGATGGCAAGATAGGCGGAAAAGATTTGATCGCAAAACCGTTCAAATCGGAAAACCTCATCGAAAAGATCGAGCAGGTGCTGGTAAATAATCACTACTCTCTTATTGCAATTCCATTCATGCTGGAGCATTTAACTCCTGCCCAGCACATTCTTCTCATGGCATTATTTGCAACGACGCTCTTTTTTGCATCAATTTCTACCCGCAACACGGCATATGCCGGTTCAACGAGAACAAAAGTAATGGTATCCGCAAAAGTTCCGGCGCTGACGAGCCTTAAAATACTCCATCAGGCGCGCGAGATAATCATTACCGATGAAGATATACGTAAAGGATATATAGATATGGAAAGCGCCTCGCGCATCCAGGTCAGGAATAACAATCCGGCCGGTTACATGCTCACCCTTCAGGGCATCCAATGGCCCCTGAGGGAAGCGCGGGTACGGGGACTGGCCAACGAAATCTGGATAACTTCGGGAAGTGCCTTTGTTCACCAGCCCTATAGCCGCGCCGCCATTACCGCCGAATTAAGCTACCGGTTTCTCCTTGCCGAAGATGCGAAACCAGGGACCTACTCCTGGCCGCTTTCTATCTCGTGCCAGTATTTTTAGTGTGAAAGGAGGGTGCCCTTAATGGATAAAAAAAAGATTCTCCTCATTGACGATGAAGATGATTTCTGCTTCTTTGTAAAGCTGAATCTGGAGCGGACGGGAAAATACAAGATATTTACCGCAACAGACGGCATGGAGGGCATCAGGCTGGCGAGGCAGCTTAAACCCGACCTCATCTTCCTCGATATCGTTATGCCGAAGATGGACGGTGGGCGGATTGCGGAAATCCTTCTTGAGGACGAGTCGACAAAAAAGATTCCCTTTGTCTTTGTTACCGCCGTTATCAGGAAAGGTGATCTCGGGGGGCATGGAGGAAAAGCCGGGGGGAGGGATTTTATCGCCAAGCCGGTCAAGCCTGAGACGCTGATAGAAAAGATCGAGCAATATTGCCCAACCAAAAAAGAAAGGCGCCGTTCGATCCGTTATTTCGATTAGAGAAGAATAACCCGATCAAGCCAGCATGATTGTATTGTCCCACCTGTAAAACTGTTTAATCTGTATATTCATTTTACATCTTGTAACTTTATTCAACAAAAAATATAGTGAAATATGATAATGGGATTTAATATCAGGACCCTGTGTGACGATAGGGAATGAATATGAAAGATCAGTCCGGAACACATCACAAACTGCTCGAAGAAATATCCCTGTTAAAACGTAGAATCCAGGAAATGGAACAATCGGAATCCGAAAAGAGGGCCTCCCTTGAGCGACTCTCCGCCGGGATCGCCCATGAGCTGAAAAACCCTCTGAACATCATCCTTCAGGGGATCGCTTATATCCAGTCATCGGTCAAGGATAAAACGCTCATTGATGCCTGCGACAGGATAAAAAAATCGGCTATTCGGGCAGATATGGTTATCGAAAATTTCCTCAGTTTTTCCCAACAGGTGCACCCCTCCTTCGGCGGAGATGATATGAACTTCTTCCTGCACCGTAATCCATCAAAAAAAGAGGGCGCTCACGACGACTAAAAAGAAGGCCCTCCTTGAAAGAAACCCGCCTGCGCCATTCTTCACGGTAGGATCATCCGAAGGCGGGATAGACCACCTGCCCCGCCGCACATAACAGATTAGCCGATTATCGCACGGATGAAGCGCATCTGTATTCGTATTAATGTTCTGTCCTTGCAAAAAACCAATCCAGATGCTATGTTGCCTAAGGGTGGGTTGTCCACGTGCGAGGAGATTATGGAGCTTCGAGAAGATTAATTTCTGGAGGAAGCACAAACATCGACAGGAAACACAAAAAACCGGAGGAGGTATGTTATATGGGAGATACTTATCCGAAATTTAAGGCTGCGGTAGCACAGGTTTCACCTGTGTTCTTAGACCGGGAAGCTACCGTAGAAAAGGCATGTAAGGTGATGATGGAGGCGAGCAAGAACGGGGCGAAGCTCATAGCTTTCCCTGAGGTCTACATTGCAGGCTACCCTTACTGGGTATGGTTGGACGATCCGTTCTCCAATTCCTCTTTCTTTAAAAAATTGTTCGAGGAAGCGGTAGTCATTCCCAGCGCTGCGACGGAAGAGCTGTGTGCAGGGGCCCGGGAGGCCGACATTTACGTTGTCATAGGCGTCAACGAAAAACTTTCCACGCAAATGGGAACCATGTGGAATACGAACCTGATCATCGACAACCGGGGCAAGATCCTCGGCAAGCACCGGAAGATAGTGCCGACATTCGCCGAAAAACTGGTCCATGCCCCAGGTGACGGCAGCGGGCTCAGAGTATGGGATACCGATCTTGGTCGTCTGGGCACGTTGATCTGCGGGAACAATACACATTGTCTATATAAATATGCGCTTATTGCCCAGGGCGAACAAATACATGTGGCCAACTACCCGGGCGTTAATCATCCGCAGCAGTCCGATATGACCCTTTGGAACCGCATCAGAACCGGCGCGAACAGCATGGAGGGCAAGCTGTTCACTCTTTGCTCGACAAGTACTATTAATGCGGAAATGATGGACATCCTGGCCGGAAACGACGACAAGAAAAGGAAATGGCTGGAGGGGGCGCGGGCATACAGTAGTATAACGGACCCGATAGGCCAAACAGTGGCCGAGACACAGGATAAAGAAGAGATAATTTACGCAGATATTGACATTTCAGAGATAATTACGGCCAAGCAATTTCACGATATCGTCGGAACCTACACCCGCGCGGATGTGGTTTCGCTTAATCTATGCAAAGATGAAGATCGGCCCGTGAGGTACTTGGGAGGAGAAGATAGCTTGTCACAGGCAAACAATTTAGAACTATTAGATCAAGTGAAAGAGATCCAACAAAGCTGTTTCAGCTTAATAGAGGAATTAAAGGACTTGACAGAGAAGGCGAGATCAGGAGGTCAGGGACGCGTGAGGTCACGAGGAGGTCAGGGGCGTAGGTAACTTTACGAATGAGATTGTTGCTTCATGTGCGATCTCAATAACTCATTAGCCTTGGCCGCTATTGCTGTTGCATCTTTTTCCGTTGCAAAACGTGCGCCCTTGAATTCCCAGAAATGATCATTGTCTGCACGCTTATATGTCAGCAGCCATATATAGTTTTTAAAAAGCAGAGGCATCGGCCCACTTATCTTCCAAGCAGGGTTGACCTTCGTATGGACATGCCTTTTGAGGCTGAACTCCCTGATACGATCGGCATTGGCTTCATACGTGATATTACCTTTGTCTCTCACCCAGACCGTATTGGTCTTTTTGTCCATCCCTAATGTTAGAACGGACTTTCCCAATCTTTTCAGCGGGATCATTGTCAGGACAGACAGGAACGCGATAAGAAAGAGCGCCAGAGCATGTTGGGCATCCCTTTTTTCGGCCAGCACGACCACACCGACAAAGAGAAAGAATGCACAGAGACACCACGGCGCATAATTGGCGAGCCCGTGCCAGTTAGGGCCTTTCCATACAGCATGGCTGAACTGAGGTGAAGTAAGATCAACATGGTGTTCAAGGTGTTCGGGCGCAGTTTTGTCCATTTCCGAGAATCAATCTTATCCTAACCCATCTTCCGCAGTTATAGATTTGAGGATAAGTAATTACAGATAGTTATGATTCAAAGAATGCGTTTTTCTGCACTACATTTTCAATTATTTTTGGTCTGTTCGGCAGGAGAATTTTCATTCTTTGAAGGAGTATTTTAAGCGGTTGCGGTGCGGTCGCAACGACTCTCAATCTGATGGTTCTGTCCTTTGCAGGCAAAAGAACATCAAGAGACTTGATTGCCTTCATCTCCTCCAGCAATTTCCTCGGTGCACTCCCCAGTCCCGATGCCTTCATCCATTGCTGGAGGGTTCTCCACATTACCAGAGACAGGAAGCATACGAGGATATGGGCATGGGTCCGGTCCTGTTTCTGATGGAAGAGAGGCCGCATTCCCAGATCATGCTTTGTGATGCGGAAGGCGTCTTCCACCTCGGTAAGCCGGATGTAGGTGTTCCATAGAATTTTCGGATCAGATTCATTCCAGTTTGTACGGATGATGTAGCTGCCCCCGGTTTGGAGTGCCCAATTGTACCGTTCCTCATTCTTCTTGATATCCATGGAGAGGCGGCCATCCTTTTCGGTCACGGTGACGGTAAAGAGCGATGCGGCACGACTCGTCCGTTCCAGAAGCCTGCCGATCTGCCTTTCTATTTTCTGTTTATCTTTGAGTCTGCCCGTCGTGACCCGCTCGGCCAGCTTCATGAGTGCTTGTTCAAGTCCCGCGACAAAACGGTTCAGGATTGCCCGCTCCTTCTCCTTTCTTCCACGGGAGCGGCAGAGGACAAACGTTTCATCAGAGTGTTCCGGGGATCTGCAAAGCGTTACTTCCACTCCCGGCTGCACCTCTTCCCAGTCGTGCCCCAAAAGGTTGTGCTCGAATTTCTTCAGTAAGGACCTGGGAGTGCCGACCAAGTATCTGGCTTTTGCGTTCCTCATGAACTCCAGGTTGTCTTCGCTTACCATGCCCCGGTCCATAACCCATATCCTGTTCGCCGTGCCGTATTTGACCTCCATCGCTTCGACCATCTCCTGCGTCGTGGTCACATCGGTCCTGTTGCCGTCGAAGATCTCAAAGGCTATGGGCAGTCCTTCTCTCGTTGCTACAATGCCGATGGTGACCTGAGGGCAGTCAGGACGGCTGTCCCTGCTGTATCCCCTTTTTGCCTGGGGATTGCCGTTTGCGTTCCCTTCAAAGTAGGTAGAGGTGATATCGTAGAAGAGAAAATCGAAGGTAGCCCCGAAGAGTTCACCGTATCGTTTCTGGAGATGTCTGCACAGATCGTCTTTGTGGGGCAGAAGGGCATCGAGGGCGCGATAGAGTCGGTCATCGTTGATCTTGTCGCCGGGGACGCCGAGGAGATCATCGACGGCCGTTTTGTTGTACCACGATTCTGAGATCTGCAACTCAGAGGAAGGTGCGCAGAATCTTGCAAGGACGAGGATTGAGGCCATAATCGACCAGGGGATTTCTTCCCGTCCTTTTGGAATATGTTCTCTGCAAAAGTCGGCAAAGCCGAGCTTATTCCACAGAAGAAGACCCAGGTAGGCGTCGCCGAAATGGCGGAGTCGCTCTACGCTGACCCTGTTGATGTTGACGGTAGCCCATGAGGGGTAGCCCCTTTGTTCTTCAAAGAGGTCAGATTGAGGTATCGGTTTGCCGTCAAGGATGCACCGTACCCGTTCCCATCCGATCCACTCTTCTTTATCGAGGCCGGGGAGTTTACCGATTGTGGCGACTATCCTCTGCCTGGGACCTCTGGCTGTTCGTACGGACTCAACCAGGGACCAATATCCGTAGCGCTCGCCGTCTGCCTTCTTGTCGTGCCGACGAAGATACATGGTGAACACAGTATGCAAGATTCGCCGAGCTTCAGCAAGGGGCAATTCTGCACTACACCGGGTTTTCAAAAACCAGGGTTCATATCATGCAGGTTTTGGGAGAAAAACCATCCAATTTTATGAAAAACTCAGTCGAACTGCGGAAGATGGGCTAATTCAAGGCACCTTGCAAAGCGAAAAGATCACGACCCTGTGTAGAGTCTATATGCTCAATAACAAACCAATAAAAAAGGATTGACAATGTAAAACAAGCTGGGATATGATTCCCGACAAAAGATGTTGATTTGCTAAATTCTTTCAATAAGGAGCGTGTTATGAAGTTGAAACAGTTGGTCGTCATGATGATTGCAGCGGTATTCTTTGTAACTACAGTCGCGAGCATTGCTAATGCCGCCTACCTGGGCAAGGTCGACGAAAAGACACGAGCTGAGCGTGCTAAGAAAAGGGAGCTTCAAAGAGAAGAGAACAAAGGCAAGCCTGTTCCTGGCTTCCAACAGGCCACTCCGCAGCAACAGCAGGAAATAGCGAAGGAAAACATGAAGAGAAAGCTTGCTGAAGAACAGAAAAAGAAGGACGAGGCGGCAAAAAAGGCCCTGCTTGAAAAGCAAAAAGAGGATGCCGAGAAGCGCGGCGCCACAACCGGCCTGAAAGAGTACAAAAAATAACAGGAGATATTCCTCCGTTACCTGATTGCACAAGAAGGTCTGCGACGTCCGTACAATGAATGGCAGCCAGGACCTTCTGGCCTGCCCTAAAAAATCGCCCTTCGCGGTGTTCAGTTTTTTGAGGCAGGTTTTATTTAAGGGTATCCGCAGCGTTACGCATGTCCGCCTTTACCCTGCTCAATTCCAAACAGAAGGAAGCTGCTGCTGTATGAAACAAAATTTACCTATACGAGGATAAGTTACTCAGAAGGCCCTGATTTGCCGTCTCTTTCTGCGCCGTGGTTTTTGCTGCATTCATTCAGCGTGATGAGTTTCTCTACAACAGGCCTGTCTGCTTCGGGGAAATCATAGTTGACAAGGTCTATGGCCTTCACCCAGCGTAGCTCCTCATGGTCAGTGAGGGTGGGGACGCCTGAGATAATGATTGTTTGGTAGACCAGCAACCTGATGGTCCAGTCAGGCGTGTAGCTATATTCGCTTGTACAAAAGGGATGGCCAATCTCGGCAACTACTGCAAGCTCCTCCTGGAGTTCCCTTTTGAGGCACTGCTCCGGGGTTTCTCCTTCCTCAAGGGTGCCGCCGGGAAACTCCCACTTCCCGGCTTCATGCCACCCCGGCTTTCTTTTGGCAATAAGTATACGGCCATCTCTTTCAATAACAGCAGCTACAACAATCATTGGGTTTTTCTTCTTCATTACGGAGCAATACTGTCTCAGTCGTAACAGGCCATATTACCGGTAACAGGCCAGAGTCCCGTCCTCTGCGCTTTAGTATCACCAAAAGACACTATACCCTCCGCCAAAAGTTGGAAACGGAGGATACATCTTATGGAGAATGATGAACCAGTTGACAGAAAAAAGCAAGAGAAAGAAGAACCGTATAAAAAATAGCTGAACTCTAGCTTAACATGTGATACAAGTATAACAATACCCAGGTGAAAGATTGAAAGGAGATAGGGCCATGAAGGCGGCAAGGCGAATCCTCTCTGAGGCAATAATCTGTATTTTCGTCGTATCTCTATCGGTGATGGGGGCTATCGCGCAGGCTGGCGATCTGAAGCTTGACCGTTCGCAGATCGAAAACATCGTGCAGCGGTCGTATCAATACATCGCCATGTACAACGTGATCAATAAGGCGGCAATGGCACCCGGACCGACCAGCACTGGTGGATGGAACAAGATCAAACTCAACACTCAGCTTGCCGATGCCAATCTCAAGGCTATCGCCCGGCCGAACAACGACACGCTCTATCAGATAGCAATGCTGGACTTGCGCAATGAGCCGGTGATCCTCGATGTGCCGGCCTTCGATTCCAACTACGTATTGTTGGAGACCTCGGCATACGACCACTATATCGGAATTCCGATGAGCACGCGGCAGGGTGACTATAAAAGGCCCCAGAGGCTCTTGTTCTACACGGTGCGCACCAAAAGCTACCAGCCAGGTGACAAGATTAACGGCGTGGATCACTATCTGGAGATGAGCGGTGATTTTGTCATGGCTTTTCATCGAATCATGCCCCATGCGAATGATCCGGCCCGGTTCAAGCGGATTGCGGGACAGATTGAATCGCTGAAAGTGATGACCCTTTCGGAATACATGGGCAAGCCGTCCAAACCGGCGGTCGATGCAGCCTTTCCCGCCTACGGCAAGACCGATGCAGACGTTTTCGGGAACAATCTGCTGGAAGTAATGCAGTTCATCTTCAACCACACGACCTTCGATCCGTCCGACGAGCTCGATCGGGCGCTGATAGCCGCTTACAAACCGCTCGGGGTTGAGCCGGGCAAGACCTGGGACGCCACCAAGGCCGCGAAGATCGACTGCGCCATGTTCCGTCAGGTTGCACGAGATGTGCAGAGGGCCAATTTGGCCCTCATGGGCGATCCAGCCCGTGCAGCTTCCATGATGCCCCGTCTCTTTCTGCCCAAGGGCAAGATGAAGCTTGATGCCTTGGTCTTGCAGTCCATCGTCGGCCCGATCGGTCCTCCTGCAGTCGAGGCGATATTCCTGCCCATCAACACAATGGATGGTAAACCGATGAACGCGCTGCATGACTATTCAATCAAAATGACCAGGGATGAACTGCCGCCGGCAAAGGCCTTCTGGTCGTTCACGCTGTACGATACCAGGAACGGCTTCTTCATCCCCAATTTGCAGAATAAGTATTCCATAGGCGAGAACGCCGGCTTCAAACTCAATGCCGACGGTGGTATAGAGATCCATGTTGCTGCCCAAAAACCTGCCGGAGTCCCGGACGAAAACTGGTTGCCGATCAATCGCGGAGACCAGGATCTCGACATTATTTTACGTCTATACCTCCCCGATCCCATAAAGATGAAAACCTGGAATAAACCGAAGGTAGTGCTTTCACGATGAAACTATTTTGAGACCTTTATGAACCTGACCTCTATCAAACCGGATACCATTCTAATCCCACAAAAAGAAATAGCCGAAAGGAGAAAATATATGAAAATTTATATACTGGTTGGATTCATATTCATCGCATTAATGGGAACCGCCATGGCAGAGACCATATCAGCGGATTCAGGCAAAGATAATCGTCAAAGCCAGCCGGCGGTCTCCGATAAATGCAAGGAACTGACAAGCAGGCTGGATATCGATCTCAAGGAAGTCGTGCAGGCTGGTTGTCAGCCTTCGCAGGCGCAGATTTCCAAGCTGATGGACAATCCCGTGGGCAACCTTGTGGTCGTAGCCAACCAGTTCAATTGGACTCAGCTCAAAGGTCCCAATTTTAAGGGGAGTAAGGATGCCTATGTCTACAAGCTGACCCCTACTTTCCCGATACCCCTCGGCGAATCCTGGAACCTGATCAACCGGCCGGTTTTTTCCGTGCCCAGCGTCCCGGTGAAGAGAAAGGTCGGCAAGCTGATCGGGGTGAGCGCGGGAGAGATCATACACCAGCCGGCCCTTTTTTCTACAGTCCGTGATCCCTTCGGCCGTACGACGGGATTTGGGGACTTTGCCTATGTCGGGCTGTTGTCGCCGAAAAAGCCTGACAAAGTCGGGGAGGGGATATTCATTTGGGGAATAGGTCCGACCCTTATCTTTCCTACGGCAAGTGAAGACGTCCTCGGTCAGGGCAAGTATCAGGCGGGGCCGGCGGCGGTCGCAGCTTATATCGGGAAGGATTGGGTGTTCGGCCTCTTCCCGCAGCATTGGTGGTCCTACGCGGGCGACAGCGATCGCGTCAGTACGCGCGCGTCAAACATTCAGTACTTCATTTACTATAATATCACCAGCACCGTAAAAATTGGCATGAGCCCGAATATCACCATCGATTGGAATGCTGCCGGGGAAGATATGGTGACGCTCCCGGTAGGGCTGGGAATCAACTGGATGGCCAAACTGGGGAAGCTTCCGGTGCGCATGGGGATCGAGGGGTATTATTCGGCTATCCATCCTGAGAACAGTATGGGTTCGCGCTTGGGCTTACGTTTTACGTTTACTCCAGTAATCCCTACTTTCCTGTTTTAACAAGCCGCTTATCAGCAGCTTTTTTTTGGTAATCGTTCATTTTGATTTTCGTTTAGTATGCTTGAACTGTAGATACCGTTATTTATGCCGACATAGGCTATCTTACTGATGCGGGTGCAAAGAGCGACAACACACCCAACAAAATGAATAGCGCGGCAGCTATCCAGTGCATTATTTTCATGTTGATCCGATGTGTCAGTTTTTCGCCGACCCATACCGCCGGCACATTGGCAATCATCATTCCAAGCGTTGTTCCCATGACGACCGCGAATAATGAATCGTAGCGGGCAGCCAGGGCTATTGTCGCCAATTGGGTTTTATCACCCATCTCGACAATGAAAAAGGCGATCAGGGTAGTAACAAACACGCCTGCGCCCCTCAGCTTCTGATTCTCATCCAATGTATCCGGTTTCAGCGCCCATATCCCGAAGGCAAAGAAAGAGATGGCCACGATCCATCTAATGGTTTTCGGGGAAACAAGAGAGGCCAACCATGCGCCCACATAGCCGGCGAAAAAATGATTGGCGAGAGTGGCGAAGAGGATCCCCATGATGATCGGCACCCTGTGCTTGAGTTTTGCAGCAAGAACGAAGGATAAAAGTTGCGTCTTGTCGCCCATCTCTGCAAGTGTGACAATCGACGTTGACAGGAAAAAGGATTCTATTGGGCCTCCTTACGATCAAAATAAAAAAGCGAAAGCCAAGCCGGCATAATAACGCCGGCCTGAAGCTCTCGCTAATTGATCCTATTGACCAACGGCAAGGCCAGATCCTAAGACCAGTATGTTGACCTTGCCTGCTTAGCTACTCCCCTTCAGGGATTGTATATAAAGTATACATAACGCGCCTCGTTTATGCAATAGCTAAAATCGTTCAGGGAGCAGCATTGACACACAACACGGTCAAAACGAACTATACAAAGACTATACAATTTTGAGTGTGTCGGGGATGGATGAGATTTGTAACCTATTGAAAAAACTGGTGGAGCCGAAGGGGATCGAACCCTCGACCTCTTGACTGCCAGATAGGCCAGGGCGCAGTCACTAAACTATCCCTTACCCTCTCTTGCTTGATATTGTTGGTAAAAAGAGAGGGTAAGGGATTTTTACTTTGACGGTAATTTCCCCAGTTTGACGGTCCTACTTCACATTTACTTCACAGTGGAAAAGCATTCTTTTCCCTGAGACCCCCCTTACCCATCAGAATTTCAAAAGGACCCCCCCATATGGCCTTTACGTCAACCTCTCTCGTATAAATATTTTCCTATAACCGACAAACGTTCCCTGATTATTAATCCATTTTTCATTTTTCTCTGACCTGGACCTTAAACCTGTTCTAAAAGTCTGGTCCTAATTTAGTTCTTCCTAAAACATCGGTTTTACTCAAACAGAAAGCATGTTCACTTTCACTTGGTAACGAATCTATACTGCCAGGAAATTTTCCCAATAGCGCGAACCGTGAGTCAATGGAGAAAAAAATCACGTCACATCTCAAGATATGATTTTATGTAAGGAAGGGCCAAGGCACAGAGAAGCCAGAGACCTTTTACTCTCATAAAGTCGTTTTTTACAAATTCCAGTATCTTATTCGCCTTTTCCGTGTATAGGTTTATCTCTTTCCAATTCGGCTCTTCAAGGATCTTCTGCATGAGCAGGCCATCTTCACCAAACCAGTGGGGAAGCGCACCGCCAAAAAAATAGCCTTTACTGCGCAAAGCATCGGTAATCTTATCGATCCACGGCCAGGATAACTTGAGCCACACCTGGAGGACGATCGCGCCCTTCTCGCACGCTTCCTTTTCTTCCCTGTCGAACCGTTTCGTAAAATCGAGTCCTGTTTCATGCATGGCCACACGGGCCACCCGGGCGAAATCAAATATCTGCGTATCGATTTCCGTTTGCCGCCCCTGGGGAATTTCTCCTCCTGCGGGGGCGAATGTCCGACTGTCGTCAAAATCCGCATAAATGTAACGGAGGTAATCGCCATATACGGCTGGAACGTAAATTGTCTGGGGTTTTGGGGTAAAGGTTCTGAATACATTAAGAGTGGATACCCGTCCCGAAACATTCTCCTGCTGTTCGTAAGCCTCTGCCGGCATCAGGTCAATTTCAATGGCTGTTTCTATGGTTTTAAACATTACCCCGGCTCTTTGTACAAAAAGATGGCTGCAGACTGCCTCGGCAAAAAACGCGTCAATATCGGTAAAAGTTTTTGCAATCCTGATTATGCCACGAAACAGGAGACCAGAGATGGCGGTGTTCCGGTAATCCGGGCGAACCATTGCCTGGCCTATCTCGTAGAGGTGTTTGTTCGGGGCTGAGCGGTACAGGGCCGAATAGCCGACTATCTCGTTTTCAGGTGTACGGGCAACAGCAGGGATGTTTTCGTGATTCTCGAAGGCGGTGATAAGTTTTCCGGGGTCGTACACTATCTTAACAGGATATCCGTCACCGTAGACCTCTGCGAAGAGCCGTGCCACGCCTTCGGCGTCATTTGGACGAAAAGTATCGACATGGAATGAACGATCAACCATTTCATTCTCCTTTATTCAATCTGTCCTGACTTTCCATTGGCAACCAATATAAACAACATACCCTGTCCGAAAAGGGAATTGCAAATGAAGTGTAAAAATTGCCATAAATTATTTCATTATCCTTCATCTCTGCCCGCTATAAGTAATCGGCAACGTCCTGAAACAAATAGAAGTAAATATTCTTAGGGCATGATTGCTTTCATGTGGTAGTTCATATCTTTCAAGTGAAACGGTAACCCTGCGGGGCGGAAGATGCTTCAAATCGACGGTATGGCATTATTTCTCTTTCTCACATAGAATTGCACATAGCAAAGGTTTACGAGACATATCAGAGCCAAACAGAGAAACATTATCGGGTACCCTGTAAACGGAATGATAATGCCCGCGATTACCGGTCCAAGAGCCATACCCAAATCCATGAACGCGTTAAAGGTCCCCACGGCAGAACCACTGGAAGAACCTGCATATTCAAAGGCATACGCCATTGCTGCAGGGAAAAAGAATGCGCCTCCCGCTCCATAGAGTAGTCCTACAAAAATGAACATGGGAAGAGTTTTTGAAAAAGAAAGGATAATCATAGCTATCATAGACAAAAAAATGAAGAGGAGAATCATCTTTTCTTTATTATAAGCGTCGAGTATTCCCCCTCCAAATGCTCGTCCCACGATGATCGCCACAGCGTTAGCGGTAAAGAAAAGTCCCGGGTTGGTTATCCCACATTGAAGCGCATACAAGGGAACGAAAGCTGCGAGGGCTCCAAAAACAAACATTTGCATGAAACTCGTGATACCAGGAGGAACGACTTTCCGTTCAAAGAGAAAACCGCTGCGGGCGGGGGTGTTCTGCTCGGGCGTAATACTTGATGTCCGCTCTTTCACCTTCCATGAGAGGAATAAAGAAAGCAAAGACAGACTGATGCAGGTCAGGAAGAAAATCGTAAAACCGTATCGGTTGGCGAGGAACATACCGGAGGGAGCGGCAAATGCCATAGCGAGGCTTGGTGCCAGCATGAAATAGGCGATGCCCTGGCCCCTATAAACCACCGGGACGATGTTGATCGTATATGCGAAGGCGGCTGTGTGCAATGATGCAAAGGCAATTCCTTGAAAGACCCGTATTAGTAAAAAGGGCCAAAAGGGGCGAAATATAATAGAGGCCAGGAAGGTGAGCGCAAAGAGTAGTGCCCCAACCACCATAACCCTTTTTTCCGAATACCTTGTCAGTGCCCCTCCGACAAAAAACCTGGAAACAAGAGCTGCTACCCCCATAACCCCAACGAGGATACCGACCTGTCTTTCGTTGGAGCCTAATTTTGTGAGATAGACCGGAAGAGCGGGTATAAGGGCATGATTGGCCGATACGAAAGCGAAGAACGCAATAAAAACGAGAATGAAATCCCGGGTGAATAATTTCCAGATTGTATTTTGAGGAATGTTTCCTTCATCACGCATAGTGCTTTAATGTCGCACGAGCGAAAAGGTGATGTCAACTTATCCGAAATATTGCAATCCACCGCTTTTGTGAAATTGTTCCTGAAAAATTTACTGATGTCTTCCGCCTACCATGAGTCCTTCTTTTCTCTTCTTGCTGCCTCATTACAACCTGTAATACCGGAGGCACCTTCATCCAAAGAAGTTGACACTCCTTGCACCATCGTTGGCAGGTACCGTGAACTGACCGCTCCCCAAAAACTGTACAGGCCATAATGTTAGTTTTCCGGCCTTCAAGCCACCTTCTTGTGGCTTTGTTTTGCAAATTCATTCGGCGTCAAATCGCCCAGGGAACTGTGCGGCCTGAACCCGTTATAGTCCTTCCTCCAGCTCTCTATCTTCTCTCTGGCATCTTCGATGGACAAGAACCAGTTCACGTTCAGGCACTCGTCCCTGAAGCTGCCGTTAAAGGACTCGATGAAGGCATTGTCCACGGGCTTTCCCGGCCTCGAGAAGCTCAACTTTACCACGTTGTCGTATGCCCACCTGAATTCGAGTTAGAGTTTTTGCTTGACAACACATTATTTACTAATATATTATTTGATATATTATTTTAAGCAACCACGTTGTATAATAAGGAACGCATCGATTGATTAGGTCGGTCCAACATACAGTGGAAATATTAAACTGCTTCACATTGGCGCATACCGAAATTGGAGTAACCGATGTTTCAAAGAAATTAGGCCTATCAAAGAGCACCATTTCTCGTCTACTGTCAACATTGGAGCAGGCCGGCTTCGTAGCAAAAATTACCAACAATAACAAATACCGCTTGGGCTTCAAGGCTGTAGAACTCGGCAATATTTATCTTTCATCCGTAAATTTGGGAACAGTTGCTCTTCCATATTTAAGAGAGCTTCGAGACAAAACGGATGAAACAGCAAGTCTCTTTGTAATAGACGGGGAATATCGAATATGTATTGAGAAGTTGGAAGGTTCTCAAGAAGTCAGGCCAATGATTACGAAGGGAGCTCATTATCCTCTTCACGCAGGTTCTGCGGGTAAACTGTTGTTAGCGTTTCTGCCCGATGAAAGGCGTAAAAAGGTTCTTTCAAAAACAGGGTTGCCAAGTTTTACAGAAAAGACCATTACAGATATTAGACGGTTGGAGACCGAGATGGGCAAGATTAAGCGGGAGGGATACGCCGCAAGTGATCAAGAGCGTGCCTCGTATGTTTCGTCGATATCCGCCCCGATCAGGGATTTTAAGGGAGGAGTTGTAGCAGCTCTTTGCATGTCCACTGTAAAAATGCGTTTCAAGGGCAAAAAGGTCGAACAGGTTATAATGTTAGTAAAAGAGATAGCAGGCAAACTCTCAAAAGAATTAGGATACACTGAGAATAAAGCGAACGATTCTATTTGAAATAAAAAAGCCTGTCGCATCAATGGACAGATTTAGCCGGCTGCAAAAAGATAGAAAAGGAGGGAGTTATGGCAGAGATGGTTTTAGGGAAGCAAATCTATAGGTCGCTCGATGAGACGATCAAACCTGAACATACCGGTTTGATCATTGTTGACATTCAGAATGATTTTTGTAAAGAAGAGGGCCACTGGGCAAAACAGGGCAAGGACATTAGCCACGTACAGAAAATAATACCTGGTTTAGTACGCTTGATTGCCGGGGCAAGGAAAGCCGGTGTTCCCATTATCTACCTGCAAAATGCCTATGGCGGGTCGTACTATTCACCATCCTTCATGGCACACATGTTAAAACGGTGGGACAACGAATCTCAACTACTATACACACTGGAAGGGACATGGGGCCATCAAATAATCGATGAGATAAAGCCGGAAAAAACAGACTTTGTGGTCAAAAAACATAGGCCGAGCGGGTTCTTTGGTACCGACCTCGATTTAATTCTCAGGAATATTAACCGCAAGACGATCATCGTCACGGGATGCGTAACGGAGGGCTGTGTAGAGTCAACTGCCAGGGATGGGTGGATGAGGGACTACTACGTGACGATTGCCGAAGACTGCGTAGCTTCCGGCAGGCCAGACCTGCACAATGCCCAGTTAACACTAATGAACCAAATATACCACTTTGTCATTTCCTCGGAAGAGATTTTGAAGACCTGGGATGTTCAGCGATAGTGAGCAAGGGTTTAAATCCATCGACTGATAGCTGAGTCGATGCAATAACGCTAAAAGGAGGGTAAAAATGAAAAAGCTGTTGGTATTTGTAATTGCGGTATGTATAGGATTGGTATTGAATTCCTCGGGATTTGCCCAGGAAAAATCTGGGGTCATTGAACTCCGCTACAGCATCCAGTTCCCTTCTACCCATCTCCAGGCAATAGCGTCCCAGTACTTTGCGGACCAGATCAATAAGCGCACCAACGGCAGGGTGAAGATTCGAATATATCCGGTCGGTACACTAAGCTCTCCGGATAAGATATACCAGAGCATCGTAACCGGCATAGCCGATATGGGCTATTCAACCCCTACCTACACCTCGACACGTTTTCCTGCAAGCGGGGCCCTGCATGTACCTTTGAAGCCGTTGACTGGTTGGGTAACGACCCACGTGTTCCAGGATTTCTATGAAAAATACAAGCCCAAAGAGTACAACGATGTGCACATGCTTTTTATGCACGCCTGCAGCCCTTACCACCTTGCATCTGCCAAGGTGCCCATACGGACGATAGAAGATCTTAAGGGAATGAGGGTCAGGGCATCAGGGATGGAGGCAGCGGCATTTGTAAAGGCCCTGGGAGGCGCACCACAGTCCATGAGCATGGCGGAGGTCTACGAGGCGGCAAGCAAGGGCGTCGTCGACGTTTTACTGGTTCCCTGGGAGACGCAGAAAGGGTGGAAGCATGCCGATGTGACGAAATACTACACCGTGATCCCCGTTACTCTTTCGACAGGGGACTTCGTCGCCATGAATAAGAAGAAATGGGATTCCCTGCCCAAAGATATCCAGAAGATCTTCACCGAGGTGAGCAAGGAAGGCGTGGAATGGCATGCAAAGGCCTGGTGGTATGCTGACATCGTAGGGGAAGATTACTTTCGGAAATTAGGCGGCGGGAGAGAAGTAATTGAAATCCCTAAAGGTGAAGTAGAGAAGTGGGAAAAGATCGTCAAGCCTTTAACAGAGGCCTATATAACCGAGAAAACCGCTATGGGGCTGCCTGCAGCTGAATATGTGAAGTTTGCACAGGAGCGCACCGAGTATTGGAACAAGCACCATCCTACGAAAGAGTCTGTTATGGAGTGGGTTGAGAAGGAATTGTTGAAGGGGGGCAAGTAGGGGAGAATATACAATCAGGACATATCAATTGAGCGGGCCAAGGTGAGCGCTGCCTACATACCCGAGAAGGAGGAACCTGCGATGACGAAATTAAAGGGCTTGAATTCGTGCGTAGAAAAAATAATAAAGCTATGGACTGACTGGGCCCTACGGTTATCGTTGGCGGCGCTCGGATTCCTTGTGTGTGTTACTATCATTGACATACTCTCCAACAAGCTGCTTCATAAGCCAATTCACGGATCTGTAGATATAATTGGGCGCGCCTTCCTTGTGGTGGTTGCCTTTGCTTTGGCAAGGACCCAGTTGTTAAAACGCCATATAGCGGTAGATTTTGTCACATTGCGGCTGCCAAAACGCGTCAGGGCTATTACAGAAGCGATCAGCAATCTCTTTATTGCGCTGTTCCTCATTGCTGCCATTTGGGCGTGTTTTGAATACGGGTTTAACCTGCAGGAAACAAAGGAGAGTTCAATTACCCTGGGCATTCCATCAGCGCCTTTTGTCTATGCCATTGCCATAGCCTTTTGTCCGATCGTTTTGATCCACGTAAAAGAATTCATTACATCGATTACGCTAGCAAAAGGAGGAAAAAAATAATGGATCCTGTTACCGTGGGTATTTGTGGTATTGGCGTGCTCCTTATCCTCTTTGTCGCGGGTGTTCCAGTGAGTTACGCCATGGCCATTGCAGGATTTATTGGTTTTGCCTATCTGACTTCCTTTGAGTCTGCGCTCAGTATGATCTCAGTGGAGTTGTTCGATAATTTTGGTTCCTATTCCTTGACGGTTATCCCTACATTCGTGCTCATGGGTGCCTTGGCTTTCAGCGCCGGGATTACCGGGCGGCTTTATGACGCGGGTTTTACCATGTTTGGACGTGTACGGGGAGGACTGGCTTATGCATCTGTGGCCGCGTGCGCAGGATTTGCGGCTATCTGCGGATCTACAAGCGCGACCGCAGCTTCAATGGGCAAGGTTGCTCTACCGGAGATGAAGAAGCATGGTTACGACGACAGCTTGTCTACAGGCTGTATCGCCTCCGCCGGCACCCTTGGTATCCTCATTCCGCCAAGCACTATCTTTATTATTTACGGTATATTAACCGAACAGTCTATCGGCAAGCTTTTCATAGCAGGGGTTTTGCCCGGATTGCTTCTTGCGGCGCTTTTCTGTTGCACAATCACATATCTTATCTGGCGCAATCCGGCCCTTTCCCCTCCAGGCTTTTCTACGACTCTTCGGCAAAAGCTTTCGGGGTTGTCCGGGCTCATTGAGACACTGGTGTTGTTTGGTCTGGTCATGGGAGGGCTCTTCACGGGCTGGTTCACCGCAACCCAGGCTGGAGCAGCGGGTGCTGCAAGTGTTCTCCTGATAGCCCTAGCGAGAAAGAGAATTGGCTGGAGCGGAATTCTTGACGCAGCAAAAGAAACGGTAGTGATAGCCTGCATGGTATTGATCCTTGTTACCGGGGCCTTAATTTTCGGCCGTTTTATGGCTGTGACGAACCTCACCTTTGTCCTGGCAGATTGGCTGCGGGCGCTGCCAATCCCGTCGTGGTGTGTAATGGGGTTGATTATTGTAATTCACTTCATCGGTGGCTGTTTTATGGATTCTTTTGCCATGATCGTGCTTACCATACCTATTGTTTACCCCGTGGTTACCGCTCTCGGCTATGATCCAATATGGTTCGGCGTTCTCATAGTCGTAATCTGTGAGATGGGCGTGATTACCCCCCCGGTGGGGCTCAACCTGTTTGTTATCAAGGGATTGCTTCCAGACGTTTCTATCGAGGTCATAATAAAAGGGGTAACGCCCTTTATTTTTGCAATTGCAGTTTTTACAGCGTTGATGATGCTTTTCCCGCAAATTGCGCTTTTTCTCCCGAGTTTTATGACCTATTGAGTATGATATCGCAGTGTGGGCTAATCCTGCAGAGGTTTCTGTTGGAATGCACGGTGCCTTACGAAAAAGTCTGTCATGGATGAATCGAGAAGGAGGAATCGGTGATGACGAAATTGAAAACTTTTCCGTTGATTTCAGTAAAAGGGGGGCCATACGAGTGCGGACGGCAGCATGGGGAGCAAGCACGGGAGTTGGTGCAAAGACAATTGAAGTTCTACTTTGACCTCTGGCAAAAACAGTGGAATGCGAAGCGAGAGAACATCCTGAACGATTGCCGGGCTATGATACCGGTAATAGAAGATTACAGTCCAGCCATTCTGCAAGAACTTGAAGGCTTGGCCAAGGGGACAAGGGTTACCCTGGAAGAGATAGTCGCGCTCAATGCCAGGTACGAGCTGGTATGGACCCTCAACTTGTTGTCTGTTTCCAAAGGAGATGGCTGTACGAGTCTTTCCGCGTTACCGGAAGTAACTGAATTAGGCCATACAATCTTAGGCCATAACCGGGACTACCTACCTATTATTCGTGAGCGGATGGTGCTTTTGGAGATACGGCAACAGGACAAACCGAATATTACTATGCTTACGGAAGCCGGAATTATTGGAAGTGTGGGCATGAACTCCATTGGGCTCGGCGTTACCGGCAATGGACTCGTATCAAGCGTGGACAAGTTTGAGCTGAAGACGCCCATTTTTCTCCTTATGCGGGAGATCCTCAATAGCGATAGCTTCAGCAACGCTATTGAGGCGGTATTGACAACAAAAACCTCCGTTTCCACAAACTACATGATTGCCCATGAAGCCGGTGAGGTCATCGATCTTGAAGTGACCCCCAATGATGTTGGATTTCTTCATGCCGAGGACGGAATCCTTTCTCACTCAAATAACTTCCTTTATTTTACTAACAGGGAAGATCTTTTAGATATCTTCAAAGCAGCCCTTCCAGATACGTTATTCAGGTTTTCGCGCGCGCGCCGCCTTCTTGGCAAAGAACATGGGAAAATCGGAATTGAAAGCTTCCAGAGGGTATTTTCAGACCATTTCAGCTATCCAAACTCAATATGCCGTCATCCAGACAGCCGGGATGAGGAATTCCGGCAGTTATGTACAATCAACTCGGTTATAATGGACCTCAATGAAAGGGCATTATTTATAGCTGAAGGCCCACCGTGCACGCACAAGTATAACAAGATTTCCCCTGAGAGCCTCAGGGAGTCCTAAGGGAAAAGGTAGGCAGTCCGGGGACTGAAGAAAACTTTAATAATTGGAGGGTGGTTGCAATGGGTGCTATACACAGATCTACCACAGAGATTAAACCTGAAAACCTGGGACGGCGAGATATGCACGAGTTAATCACGGCCATGATCATGCCCAGACCAATCGCGTGGATTTCCACTGTCGGTCAGGATGGCATTTTTAACGTTGCCCCGTTCAGTATGTTCGCAAATGTTTGTCTGAGGCCGCCGATCATCTGTTTAGGCATCGGTTGGGGGAGAGATGGGCGCAAGAAAGACACGCTCGGGAATATCGAATGGTCAGAAGATTTTGTCGTAAATATTGTTGACGAGACCCTGGCTGAGCCCATGAATGTTACCGGTGGTGAATATCCACATGAGGTCGACGAGTTTCAGGTGGCCGGATTAACCCCCATGAAAAGCAAGATCGTAAAGGCACCGTTTGTGGGCGAATCGCCCATGAACATGGAATGTATACTCAAACAAATTGTCCCCTTTGGCGAAAGCCCTGATGGTGGATCACTCATCATTGGCGAGGCGGTCTTGTTTCGCCTCAAAGAGGATTTATATATCAACGGCCAGATTCAACTGTCCAAATTGAAGCACATCGGTCGACTTGGAGGGCATCTTTATTGCCGGACAGGAGATAGATTTGAAATGGATTTCATTCGAATCAAGCGCTAAGGGTTATTATATGACTACCATAGAGGCCTGGCGGAAAGACTATAACGGGTTCAGGCCGCACAGTTCCCTAGGCGATTTGACGCCAAATGAATTTGCAGAAATGAGCCGCCGGAATGTGGCTTAAAAGGCCGGAAGACTAACATTATGGCATGTACAGTTTTTGGGGCAGGTTCAACACGGTCAAAACGAACTATACAAAGACTATACAATTTTGAGGGAATCGGGAATGGATGAGATTTGTAACCTATTGAAAAAACTGGTGGAGCTGAAGGGGATCGAACCCTCGACCTCTTGACTGCCAGTTTGCTTTAGATAAAAGTCCATAAGCTTCCAACAATACAAAACAACCTAACCTCTCAGGAATACAGAGAGTGTCATTGAACAAGATTGAGCCTTCCTTGAGGACATAAAGGCTCGATTGAGGCTCAACGGACACCTATAGGGACACATGAAAGAGAGCTTAGAAACACGATCTGGAGAAAAGAAAAGCCACCTGAACTCTTGGCGGGGTCGGTGGCTTTCTGTGTTTTTCCCCAATCCAGACAGAAAGGAGAACTATGGCTATTATAGCAACCCGCCAGGATAAATCAACCCCGCTCTCAAAGAAAGTTTTTCCCCTTCGCAAAGAAAGAGGGGAAAAACGGTTATGTTTTTCGGTCTGTAAAGAACTGCAAGCAGAGTGCCGCATAAGCGGCATGAGCTTGCGCTCTTTAAAAAGCGGGCCGGTGAGCGAGACCCCCGCTCTCGCGAGCATAGGCACGCCTGCACTTGCCTTGCTAGACTTGAACGGAGGAAACTTCTCGCTCAATCAAGCACTGACGGGGGTTTACACGTGATCATCCAGAATCGTGTCACCGTCATGGATTACGGGGAAGGATATGCAGAGGCATCCTGGGGCAGATCAGACCCCATAACAAAGAGAAAGCCTTTACCAAGAGGGAGATCAAAGGAAAGGGAGATCAACAAAGAAAAGAGCAAAAGACAGGCAATGGCAGGAGTAAGGCGTAAGTGCATGGCTGCGGGGTTAGATCATCTCGTTACCCTTACCTATAGGGAGAACATCCAGGAGAAGGAAAGGGCGTGGTCTCATTTCGTGCAATTCATAAGGTTAGTGCATACCTATTTCCCTGATTGGCTCTATGTCTGTGTCATGGAGAGGCAGGAACGGGGCGCCATACATTTCCATTTAGGGGTAAAAGGATACCAGGAAGTAGACCTTCTCCGGTCCTTATGGCGGTCTGTTGCCGGGGATGGGAATATAGACGTCTCCTATGTAAAGACAGGAAAGGGAGCTCAATGGCAAAGACACAAGCTTGCTTCCTATCTCGCAAAGTACATCAGCAAAGGCCTTGAGAATGAACTGAATGAAAGAAGATACCGGGCATCCCTGGGGATAGAGATACCGAAACAGATCATCTATCTCCATCCAGCAATAAACCCCATGGAGTATGTCGAATACAAGCTTGAATCGATCGCCGGGCAGGTTGCCTATGTATGGTGTCCGGAGGAGAGTAAAGGCTTATATGGATGGGCGTGTTCGTGGGGGTAGAAATCCACAATTTGACATGATATTGATATGATAGTATAATAATTATTTAATGCAAGTGGCATAAAAATTGAATATAATGATATTAGAGATTATAATGGTATTATAGAAAGAATTAGAAAACAATTCTGGGGGAAAAATTGGAAAACCATAAATCTCGTGTCAATAAAATTAAAGAGATTGAAAATAATCTTAAATCATCTGTAATAACATTAATTTACAACACAAGCAACACAAGATTTAAAACACAATTAGCAAGTGATGTAATACCCTCATTGAATGAATTGTTAAAAACAATTCAAACAAAAAGAGGTGAAGGAACGGTAACCCTTGTTTTACATTCCAGCGGGGGCTTTATTGACGTAATAGGTTCATTTATATATTTGTTAAGGAAAAAATTTAGTAAATTTAATGTTGCTATACCTGCAATAGCACATAGTGCTGCTACCTTACTTTGTCTGGGTTCTGACACAATTTTAATGAATGACTTATCCTCTCTCAGCCCAGTAGATCCACAAATTATGCTTAGAACACAATCTGGTAGTATTGGAGCTAGCGCAGAGGACATAAAAGGATACTATTCGCTAATTGATAGTATGTTCAAAGATGATTCTGCTAAAATTCAAGCATTTATTGCTTTATTGAACAGGTTCCCTGCAGAGATTCTAGGGCATATGGAACGTATACAAAAACAGACAGAAATGGTAGCAACGAAAGCATTACAGTATCAGTTAAAAGACAAAAAGAAAATTAAGGAAATAGTAAATAAAATTCAAAGAGATTTTTATTCGCATGATTACAGAATACATTACGAAGAAGCAAAAAAAGTTGGTGTAAAAGTGCAAATGATGAATGATAAGATAGAAACTCTATGTTATGATCTTTTAAGCTTGTACGAAAAAAGTTTTGGAGGTCAGTCTGATTTAGAAATTGAAATACCAGAAAATGAGACATCAAAAGAAATCATTATAAGAAGAGCTTATTTAGAGTGTGCGAATTGTAGTTTTAGCTATAAGACGAGATATAGGGTATTTAAAGATAAGAAGGTTGAAGTCGATGAATTGGGATGGAGTAAAAATTAATAAAATAAAATGAAACGGAGGAAATAATATGAAAATAAACTTGACAAGATTATTAGAGTTTTCATCAAATATAAAGCATTCCAAAAAAGAAGATAGCGAAAATTGCAAGACCGGTTTTGTTACTATGGTATCAAATTATGAACGCACTTCATCAGACATAACTTATTCATTTGAGCTGGAAAAGGAGGTGTTCAACTTAGAGTAAAGATGAAGTTCTATGCCTTCACTATCTGAAGTCTTCTATGAGAATTATACCGATCAATGGCGACAAGGTGACATATTAGCCAACTTTGATATAAAGAAAGAAGAAATAAAATTAGCTGTCTTGGCAACGCCTCAGTGCGATATACTTTGGCAAAAAGCTGAATATTATTTATTTGTTCCTGCCGGAGATTATAAAACATCTTTTTTAAAAATCGCCGATCCAAATAATAGTATTGATAAAGATAGCAGAGATGGACTAGTAGAATTATCTAAAGTAAAGTTAAATAGTATAGTTGACCATATAGTGCAAAATTTAAACGGTAATTACCTACAAAGATTTTATTATTTACCACCATATAACCAGGGCATTAACTCAATAGAGCACACATACCTGGATTTTCAAAAAATATTCACCTTACCAGAGCGAGATTGTAATAATCTTAAAAATAAGAGGATTTTTACAATACGTGATCCTTTTCGAGCACAGATATTTACAAGATACGTAGCGTATTTAGGGAGAATTGGTACGCCAGACTTTGAGCAAGAAGATGTTTATTCAATAATAAATAATTCAAGACTAAGATTTAGAAATGAAGTATTAAGCGAAATCTTGCAAAAAAAATTCACTAGTTAAAATTAATGTTAATAAAAAATCCCTTGACAAATTATATTATCGCTTGTATGTTAATATTTAACAATATTGTGTTAGAGAGGTGATAATGAGAAAGACAGCGAAATCGTTTGCGGTAGAAGAAGAACAATACGAAAAGCTTTTCAAGATGTTTCGAGAGAACTACGTTGAAGTTAGCATTTCCTACTGTGTCAATCGGTACATAAAAGAGTTTCTTGAATATCTCAATGCAGTACAAACAACACTAAAAAAGGATTCATCATACACGGTTCCGATGACCTACATCATAGAGATGGTAGCCAGGGAGCCGATTTTCAAGAAATTCGACACTGAATCAGGGGTTATTGAAGAAGTGAGTGAGCTTCAGAGGAAGTACGAAACCTATATCCGCAAGAATCCTAGCATGGAGTCCGAACTTGATAAGGACAGCATAGTCAAAGATGGGTCGATCTTTAAATACTTCAAGGCAATAATAAAAATGGTTGTGGTAGAGGAAACAAAACTAGGAAGGGAGCTCACAGACGATGAGGCCGTAGAACTATTCAGAAAAACTGGAGGAAAAGGCTTTCAAAAGTATCTTCGAGAAGAATTGGCACCAAAGATAGAGCGCATCAAAGGCATAACAAAACGTAAGAAGGGAGGTTGATGACATGGGGGCAAGATTTCTTACCTATAAAGACCTGTCGGAAAGATGGAAGATACCGGTTAACACCTTAATGATATGGGTCATGGAAAAGAAGCTGAAACCGCTAAAATTGAATCGTCTCGTAAGGTTCCCGGAATCGTACATCGTAGAGATTGAAACAAGGGGGTCTCTCAATGCTAATAAAAAGATGGCATAAGACACGCAAGTGCTACGTTTGGGATATTCGCCTTATTGATGAGCACGGAAAGAAGCGTCTTTACAGCACGGGGCATACATCAAAGAAGGTCGCCGCACAATACGAACATACTCTTAGAAACGAGATCGCAGAAAGAAAGATGTTCCCTGACAAGTTCTTTGAAAGAAGGATATTCAGGGATTTCGTTGTAAAATCCGCTCCACCTCGAACACCAAATCCGCTCCACCTCGAACACCCAATCCGGTGATATCCGAACGCGAAATCCGCTCCATCTCGAACACTTTTTATCCTTTTCCGGATTTAGTGTTCGAGTAAAACGGATTATGATTTTCTTCCTGCCTGACATGGTACACTGCCCCCAAAAACTTTATTGGAGGGCATACGTTGAAAAAGAAAGGAAGGAGATTGCCAGTGAGAAAACTCAAGGAAGTTGCACGTTTATATCTGGAATTAAAGCTGGGCATACGTCCCATTGCCCGGGCATGCAACATCTCCACATCCACAGCATCAATCTATGTAGATGCGTATTCCGATCCAACCCGACCACCGAATATGATTGAAGCCGACCACCCATTATGATCCAAGCCGACCACCCATTATGATGGACCCGGCCACCCCGGGCAAGCTGTCAGAGACGCTGGATAAAATCTACAGGATGCCGTTACACTTCTTCAAAAATTATGGAAGGAGCATCAATGGCATTCAGGAGGTTATCTATGCGAAAGTTAAAAGAAATGTTCAGGCTCTGCTTAGGAACAGGATTATCGGTACGACAGGCGGCAAAAAGCTTATGTGTCGGCAGAACCACCGTCAGGGATTACCTCGAACGGGCAAGAAAGGCAGGCCTCAGTTGGCCCCTGCCGGAGGATCTGGATGAGGCTGCTTTAGAGAATCTCCTCTTTCCCTCCAGCATTCCGTTATCGGTAGAAAAACGGAACATGCCGCCCTTCGAGTACATCCACAAGGAGCTTGCCAGAAAGGGGGTCACCCTTCAACTGCTCTGGCACGAATACCGGGAGAACAATCCTGAGGGTTACCAGTACAGTCAGTTCTGTCTTCGTTACCGGGCATGGAAAAAGACGCTCGACATCTCCTTCCGTAACGACTACAAGGCAGGAGAAAGATGTTTCGTCGATTATGCAGGCGATACGATACCGATCCATGATCCTGTCACCGGCAAGGTGATCCCCGCATATCTGTTTGTTGCTACCCTGGGGGCAAGCAACTACACCTATGCAGAGGCGCACCTTTCTTTAGATCTCCCCTCATGGATCAGAGCACATGTCCACACGTTTGAGTATTTTGGCGCAGTTCCTGCCATCACCACCCCGGATAATACAAAAACAGGCATCACCCATCCGTCCCGGTATGAGCCCGACCTTAACCCCACCTATCAGGATATGGCGGCACACTATGGTACAACGGTGATCCCCGCCCGGGTGAAAAAACCCAAGGACAAGGCGAAAGTGGAATCGTCGGTTCTCATCGCGGAACGATGGATCATTGCCGCACTCAGGAACCACACCTTCTTCTCTATCGGAGAACTGAACAGGATGATTAGACAGAAAGTCGAAGACATGAACAACCGTCCTCTGCAGAAGATGAAAGTATCGCGACGAGAGCTCTTTGAGACGATCGACAGACCGGCCATGCAACCCTTGCCTCAGCAACCCTATGAATATGCCGGGTGGGAGAAGCACAAAGTCAACATTGACTATCACGTGGAGATCAGCCGTCACTATTACAGCGTTCCCTATCAATTACGGGGTATGGTGGTTGACACACGCGTCACGGCGGGTACCGTTGAGATATTCTTCAAGGGGAGAAGGGTGGCCGGCCACGCAAGGAACTGTTCTCCCGGCAGGCACACAACGCTCAGTGAACATATGCCTGAATCACACAAACGCTACCTGGAATGGACCCCCTCCCGCATTATCCGCTGGGCAGAAAAGACCGGACCATCGACAGCGGAGCTCGTCACAGAGATCATGGAAAGAAAGACCCATCCCGAACAGGGCTTTCGAAGCTGTCTCGGGGTTATGCGCCTGGCACGACGATACGGGGAAGAGAGGTTGGAGGCTGCATGCAGACGAGCTCTTCTGCTGAAAGCTTACTCATACAAGAGTGTCGAATCAATCCTGAAGAACAACCTTGACGGAAAGACTCTCCTTTTAGAGACGCCTTCCGGCAATACTCTCCCCCATGAAAACA
>Ga0209201_1000633_pt1 | contig 46491 bp, 84 predicted proteins | sample AD_UKC055_MetaG_FD_184411 | JGI IMG/M metagenome (GOLD analysis project Ga0209201, IMG submission 184411) | Active sludge microbial communities of municipal wastewater-treating anaerobic digesters from USA - AD_UKC055_MetaG (SPAdes) (version 2) | ecosystem: Engineered > Bioreactor > Anaerobic >... | reverse complement strand
GCTTATCATCGGATACACTTCCATTCTCCATTTGACTGTGGATTTGTTCGGTCACCTCTACCAGATCACCAATGACGTCACCGATATAGTACATTTGAGATCCACCGGCTGTAGCCTCATTTTTCAACTTCTGTGCCGCAGCACCAATTTGTTCCAATGTTGTTTTGATACTCATAGCTCATTTATTTTTATTTTTCACTATTTTAATATTTGACTAACTCTACGCACACCACTCACAGGATTAGGATTTTGTGTTTCTCCTAAAGCATTCTTAGTATTACCACCTGTATCTTTTCCGCCACCCATTAATTCCTCTTCTTCGTCCTTAGTAAGTTCTTCTTCCTCTTCGATTGCACGTTCACGGTTTTCTACAATTTCCTCAATCTGATTTTTATCAAAATACAAGAAATGTTTTAAGAACAAATCTAATGGTAAATACTCCTCTATTCCAGACATTACAAACTCTTTCATTGAAGCAGCACGAACCCTTCCAAGTTCAACTTTTTCTTTATCTGAAAGACTAAACATCTTGTCCCATACAATCATATAAGGTGTTGCTGGTTCAGGTAATACACCTACCTCAATACATTTGTCTATAAAAGGACGTAATATCATTGGTTCATTTTGTTCTTCACGACGAGAAGTTACATAACTAACCCATTCCAACTTGTCTTGTGCAGAACTTAACTCACCACGTTCAGAACCCGTTAGGATACGTTTTGGAATACCTGTAACAGCAGAAATCATTTGCATTTGTACATCCACGTGATTTATAGGATCTGCAATCTGTTGTGCCAAGGCATTATACTTTACTCCTTCATTAATAAGAATCCTACGAAGATTGTTTTCAAACTCATCTATTTGTTCTTTTAATGAGGTAAACATTTCCTCTGTCATTTGGTAATCTGGTGAAACCTCTCCAGTATATCCAGGACGTGCCCCACGCCAAAACATTTCAGCATCACCACCAACTAACTTTTCCAAATCAACTAAACGATTAAATACCGCACGTAATCTTGGTGTACCAAACACTTCGTCATCTACAGGATCTTCTACAAGATGTACGACACGTGAATAATGAACGTTGACAGTCGTTACAGAATTACCTGTTGTTATTTTTACACCATAATACAATGGTTGTCCATAACGTTCACTTTTAGGGTCTTCATCATATTTTGATATTTCTGCTTGATCTTCCGAAAGAGGTTTAACATACAATAACTCTAATTTTTTATTTGTAGACTTTGAAACAGGATTTTTAAGCCCTTCCCGATTAGTCACATCACTTAATCCAAGAAACAAAATAGAGTAACGACCAATACCTGTTAATTTGTCGGCACGAATAAAAATAGACTTTAATTTCAATTTTTTGTCTAATTCCTTCCAAGCCTTTTCAAATTCACTATCATCTTCTTTTATCGTTTCAATTACATCAATTGTACCTTTCCAAGATGCTTTTACAGGGCGGTCAATAATAGCTTTTGCGATATCGTGTCGTAAATAACGATTCCAATAAGTTGAAAAAGTAATTTCTTTTGGATAACCAAGTGCTTGGTAAATGTCCCTTGTCCCACCATAGGTATCTGTTCCTAACATATTAGCAAAAGTCATTCTTGCCAACAGTTCACTAAATACTGACATCTTTTTTAATTCAGTATTCATTTGCGGTGCTATTTTCCTTTTTCTTTCCATTATGTTATTCTTCTTGCTACCTTTTTCCTTGTCAAGAAATTAAACCCACCTGAGGTGGCATCAACCTGGTCTTTATATGTTGAGTTTGGGAACAATTCAAATTCATCCATATACACCTTGTTCCACTCTGCAATTCTCAACAATATATTACCATTATTTACTTGTACACTTAACGGGTCTGCTCGCTTTGCTTTATCCCCCGTAGGCTTGTCTGCTTCTACAAGATACCCTGCAAGATTACGAATTGTGTTTTCCGCCGATTCTTTACCACCACTGCCAGGTTCCTGCTCAACTACCACCCAACACTTCTTCCCATCCACTTCAGCAGTCTGTCGTATAATTCTTTCCCTTTGTTCAGAACTCCATTGTCCACGTTTTACGTCATCCACCAAAAACTTACCACTCTTAAGTTTCCCAATCTTTACCCCTACCGTGTAAGCACCTTTTCCTGCACTTCCTGCCTTATCCCAATAACGTACCCATTTAATGTCATTTTCCTTTTCTTCCAATATTTGATTAGTCATTTGGAAATGCTCTATTTTGAACATCCCACCACCTGGAGGAGTCGGTGCTTGACCAATTTGTCCGGCATAACCATATTGTCCAAGATCGGTTTCCAATTCCTGTAAAACAGACCAAGGCATACGATTTACATCAAATAAATCATCTATGTAATGTATTGCTAATTCTGGTGGATTTAATTTAGACTTGAAATGAAGTATTTCCCCTGGAAGACATATATGTCTTAAATTACCTTTTTTCTTCTCTAATAAATGTCCTGACGGATCATCCTGGTGTAGCCTCTGCATAATACCAATCGTAGCAGAAACCTCTTTATTTGTCTTACGTGTAGAAAGAGTTTGATCAATCCAACGAGCAGCATTCTCTAATTCTATATCAGAAGCAGCTTGTTGTGGATTAAGAGCATCGTCCCAAATAAGAATATCACCGTGGAACCCTGTTAATGTTCCTCCTACTGATGTACTATAACGATTACCTCCAAAGGATTCTCTATTATAACGCGGAGAAATAGGACTTGGTTCCTTCTTTACTATTCTATAATTAGTCTTGGTATCTTTGTCTGCTTTAATATCGAGTTCAGGGTAAAGTTCCTTAAATCTTTGAGATTTGATTAAGTCTCTGCTATACTCTGCTGACTCTAATGCTAATGTCGAAGAATAAGAAGCAGTAATAAAACGCATCCAATACCATTTCGTCCAACACCATACAGGAAATATGATACTGCAAAGAATAGTCTTGGTAGAACCTGGAGGTACATTTATTAATAAATCGTGCTCTTTCTTTTTACGTTCCCCAACTCTTGTTGCAATTTGTTCCAGCTCTTTACATAAATAAGGAATATGCCAATTGTCAGTGTAAACCTGAGTACTTATTTCTGGCCAGGCCCATTGCAAAAAATGATATAGCGAACGATTGTTCAATTCTTTAGTAATAGCAGCCGGATGGCTGAGGGCTTCTAGAACCTTTGAATTCTGGATTGTCAAAAGCTCTTCTGCAATTTTATTTTTACGTACCCTTTGCACTATTACCATTTTTAAAACTATGCGATTTTAAGTGACCCGCCTTCTTCTGTTTTACCTTTTTTAGCCAGCTTGTCAAGTATCATCAAATCTTCTGTAGTAAACTCAGACAAATCTAATTGGTGATTAACTGAAAGTTTTCCATTGATTTCAAGCCTTTCCGCCCAAACATCCGGTTTCCTTGCCTGCAACCATTTAATCGCTGCCGTGACATTCGGTGGATAATGCTTTTGTATCTGCACTAACAAAGGTTCTGTAAATTCAGCGGTTACCTTACCTTCTTCATCAAATATCTTTTTCCTATTTGTCAAAACAACAGTTTCCGGACAAGTGTACCCAACGGCTGCCTGATATAATGAATTAGCAACCCTGGCATCAGCCAACATTTTTCCTTCCTTTAATGACTTCAAAAATGCTGGTTTTGATTTCTTCCATTTATCAATGGTACTTGGTAGAACATCAAATGCTTGTGCGAGCTGAACGTCAGTGACTCCCAGCAATGCGAAGAAATAAGCCAACCTTACAAATTCTTCCCTATAAACCTTTTCGGCACCTGTGGTTGGTCGACGTCTTGGAAGAAATGCTGCCTCTGGTAACCTATGCCTTGCAGCAATTCTTGCCTCCCTTTTTTCCTCTGGTGTTTTCATATCTTTTTATTCTACCTTTGTTCTGCAAATACATTGAACAAAGTTATACATTATATATAATATAAACAAAACAGTAGATACCATTACGACACCACAGAATCAAAGTGTTCTTCCCGCCTCCTTCCCTCTTTAAACTCTTCATTTAACTTTTAAATTTTTAAACCTACAAGAACCTCACATAAAATTTTTGAAATTTTTCAACATTTCTATTTATCAAAGAAAAATTCAAATAAAGGTACAGTACAATATAATATATATACATATACACTAATATATTCTATGTTGGAGATTATTATTGTTGATATCTATTGATTCCTTATATATTAGTTGATTCCTTTGTATATCTATTGATTCCTTATTATAATAGCTTTCTATTTACTGATACCTAAGAACCTTTATCAAATCAGTAAAACCTACAAGAACCTTAGAAATATTGTGAAATTATGAAAGGGGTCCTTCACCGCTGTCTTACATAATGAATGCGTCAATTGATTAGCTGCCTTGTGTTACCAGCTACCAGCCCAGTCCACGTGCCAGTAGCACCCCTCAGTACCTTGTGTTACCAGCTACCTTGTCCAATACCATACTACCAACTATTAATATACATATATCCAGCTTACTTTTGTACGTGCTGTCAAAATACCCCGTACCCGGCCCGCCCGCCCCCTTTTACCTAATTTTGCCCCCAAATCAAATATATTGCATACTTAATACACATACCATATACTTACCATATACATTAATACATATACTACCATATAGTATTACCATTATACTACCATATAGTACTACCTTTATACTTAATATATTTACCATTTTATACTTACCATATATATATATATTGCATACTTATTAATATATTATACCATACTCATATTATACATTTAGTACCTGTTATATTTATATACCACATACCTTTTTTATATATTACTACCATATAGTATTACCATTATACTTACCTATAAATTTACCAACTCCCATATTTATACTTATTTTTTACCACATACAAATACCATGCTAAGGTTATTTCCAGAGGCATGTTCTTCAATATATACCAGCTTTTTTATGTTAAGTACACCCAAATACCTACTTAACAATAATATTACATACTGTTTAATAACCAAATATATTGTTAAATAACCACGTTTTTTTGGTACTTAACAATTTAATAACGTTAATTTAAGGTTCTCTTAACATTTCCTGGATTATTGTTAAGTACTTAACAATTTAATAACGTTCTATTAATAATCATCTAACATTAGTGTACTATATTTACAGCACGTTCTTTAATACCATGCTTTGTTTGCACGTGCAAAAATATTGTTAAGTAAGGCATACTGAGGAGGCTTTGGTAGCCGAAATGGTACTTTTTAATACAAGGTACCATATATGTCAAATTTTTATTAATTACCATTAACTTTTTAAAATTTTTAATTATGACAACAAAAAAGGAAAACGGTAAGCTGGCTGCTGAAGTGGCTGCTACCACAGTTGAAAACGTTGAGAACGCCGCCGAGGTTAAAATGGCTGAGATCATTACCGAGGAAAGTATCAAGGCTGAAGAGGCTGCTCTGAAAGCAAAAAAGGCCCTGCTGGCAAAGTACAAAAAGGAAGCCGCTGAACGGGATGCCGCTGCCGCTGCCGCTGCGAAGCTGGAAATGCTTAAAAGCCTACACAAGGAGCAGGTTAACGTGCTGGCAAGGGAAATGGCTGACGTGCTGGCTGACAGGCGTTGGGCGGGTGCTGAGGATTTTACCGAATGGCTCAAAGCTCAAATGGCTCGTATTCCCAAGGCTCCCAAGGCTACGGCTGCAAAGGCTGCGAAAGCTGGCAGCACAGGCGCTCATAGCGGGGACGGCATTATCACCCGGATTGCGGAAATTGTGGCTGAAGCTGGCGAGGACGGCATCAGTAAGGACGCCCTGCAGGCTCAGCTGGGTGCCGAGTTTCCCCACCGGGACGAAAAGGACATCAAAGCCAAAATCTACTCCATGAGGAATTACGACCGTAAGGGCTACCTGCTTGAGGTTGAGGACGGCCGGTACTACAATCGCCCCGTGGATGAGGAAGATGCCGAATAACGTTCCCACAGGCGTACTGATGAGGCTTTAGGAGCCGAAACGGGGCTGAGAATGCCCCGTATACGTCAAACCAAAAATTAAAAATTGAAAATGGAAAACAATTTTGCAAATGCCGCTAAATTGTGGATAAAGGCTGGCAAAACCAGTAAACCTTCCCGCAGGGAGCTTAATTTTATCCGCTACCTGGTATCCCGTGAGGAAACCCAGGAAAAAATTGTTGAGTTTATCCAACAGACCTATAAACCTATTAATTTTTAATATTATGGAAAAGCTGAGAAATCTTTGGTACAAAAACCTCGACGGAATTGTTATGGGCAGTATGGTCGGAATCCTTGTGGGCCTTGCCCTGCTTTGGGTTAGTTGGGTAGGCGCTGTCGTAGTGGCAGTTGCCTTTAACGTTTTTTGTGCCTGTATTACTACTCCGTACGAGGCAAGGCATATTGATGAGGCTTAGAATAGCCGAAACCGGCAGGAAATTTGCCGGTCTATGTCAAACTAAAAAAACAAAAATGAAAAAAAGGAACCTTGTGCTGGCAATATGCCTGCTGGCAGTCCTGTTGATACCCCTTTGGAGAGGTCTCGCAAAATGGGAGGACGTGAAAATGGAATGCAGGAACCTGCAGGAACCTACGGACATGAACATCGTCCTTGTTTTGGAAGATTATCACTTTTCCAGGCTTGATGTCTTTGACAAGCCTAACCTGGTTGATTTCTACAAAAGTGGTCTGAGGAGGATGAGATGAAATACTTTGCGCCGAGGAACGCTATCAACCTTAAAATTGAATCCGAAATCAATACTTTGATGAGTACTCAGTATGAAGTAATGGGTAACTCAGTCAATATTGCAGATTTGGGATGGAAATGGGAATGGGATAGTGCTAAGAGAAGATTTGGCAGATGCACACCTGGTACTAAATTGATCTCTATTTCTTACCCATTGGTAAAACAAAATCGAGATAACCTGGAGGTGGTAAGGAATGTGGTACTTCATGAGGTAGCTCATGCAATCCATTGGACTATCTACAAAAAGGCTAACCACGACTCCGTATGGCAACGTATCGCCTTAACCATTGGTTGTGATGGTAGAAGGTGTTACTCCTCAGAAGAGGTAAAGCCTACCAAGTCTAAATACTCTTTGGTTTGTCCTGGATGTGGAAAAGAATACCCACGTCATAAGAAACCTACCAGAGAAGCCAGTTGTGGTATCTGTTGTCCTGGAAAATGGGATGCTCAGTTCAGATTAAAATTGATCCAAAATTATTAATTTTACTTTCCAGCAAGTCCAGTGATTTCAATCACTTCAGACGACTGTGCTACTTATTTTCTAATCCATAAAAACAAGAAAATGATAAACGATCACACCAATGGCAAATTGGCTGAAATTAAAGCCTATGCCACAGAACATCACCTGGAAGAGAGTTTTAACAAGACTTTTGCCAGGTTTGAACGCTATTCTGATCAGGGAAATGAAGTCAAACTCTTTGCTGATTTCGCTCCCTTGTCTCTCTACTTTGAAATCCTCAGGGATGGACAGTTTGTCCTGAATGGGGGATTCATATTTCATGGGCCTCATGATGGGTATGGAAATGGAGGGGCTCCCACATTTTCAGTTTGCATTGAACCAGAGAAACAGCCTGGATGGAGTATTCACACTTAACAACCAGCACTATGAATAAAACAGCACAACGTAAATTGCCATTTCCGAAAGATGGAAACACTATGCCAGAAGAAATGCTACCAAGAATGAAAGAGGACCCCATATTCCGTGTTTCTGAAATTGAAATCTCATACAGCCCTGTTGTCAAATCTTCAGAAAGGATAACCATCACCGGTTCTGCTGATGCAGAAAGAGTATTTCGCAGAATATGGGGCCAGCCAATTGAGCTCAGGGAATGTTTTTATGCGCTTTTCCTGAACAGGGCTAATAAGGTGTTGGGGTATTTTCTGGTATCAGTTGGTGGCATAACAGGCACTGTTGTTGATCCCAGGTGCGTTTATCAAGCTGCATTGAAATCATCTGCTACGGGCATCCTACTAGCTCACAATCATCCGTCTGGGAATCCTCAGCCAAGTGATGCAGATATTCAAATAACAAATAAGCTGAAGGAAGCAGGACAACTCCTGGACATCAATTTGCTTGATCATTTGATATTGATGCCGGAAGGATACACCAGTTTTGCTGATGAGGGGATGTTATAAAAAGGGAGGCGGATGAGTCTCCCTTTTTAATTAAGGTGCCATTAATATAATTTGTAGAGCAGATTGCAGGAATAAAGAATTCATAATGAAGAAATAACAACTTATAATTTTTTGTGTTAAGTTTGAAGAACCATAATCATATGTCAAATTTAACACCTTGAAACCATGAATGCTACAGAAAAAACTATTACATTGTTCGGCACTGAATATCAAGTTGCTGACGAACACGATGGATTTATTACAATCCGGGAACTGAAAAGCTTTCTTCCTGAAATGGAGAGTGAATTGTATGCACAGCTTAAAGAGGACATTAGCCAGCATGGTATTCATGATCCTATTCTCTATAAGGAGTTCCCTGAAGTCGGTAAATTGGTTTTAGAAGGTCATACCCGTTTAAAAGTTGCCATTGAAGTTGGTTATAAGGGGGAGAAAAAATTACCCCGAAATCCTGTGCAAGAGGATTTTCAAACCCTTGATGAAATTAAACTATGGATGATAAAGCATCAAATGCAGCGAAGAAATCTCAATGCTGCACAAAAGCTTCGTATTGCCATGCCATATAAGGAGGTTTTTGAGAAAGAGGGGAAAAAGAACCAATCAGTGGCTGGTAAAGGGAAAAAAGTCAACAAAACAATTGATACTGCCAGGAAAATCAAAGAAGAATTGAAAGGACTTTTAAACCAAAATTAAAATGGAAAATATTGCATTGCCAGTAATCTTTGGATTACTATTCTTTTGGGTGATTATCCTGTTTTTTCAAATTATATTAATCATTAAAAAAGTTAAAAAATGAAAAAAATTGTGAAAGCATTAAGTGAACTCCAAACCCTTATGGAGGCTGAGGTGGAAAAAAGGAATGAAACGTACGACAGCCGTACTGAAAACTGGCAAGAGTCCGAAAAAGGAGAAGAATACCAGGAATTAACTGATAACCTGGAAGAATTCCTCGGCCAGATTGAAGAAATGATTGAGGTATTAGGATCGTGAAATTGAATAGGGCATCCTGCTTGACGGGGTGCCCTATTCCTGTTTTTGTATTTGGACAAATTAAAGGAGTGATATAACAAGAGAGTTACCGCACTAAAAGGGTCTTTCGGATAATCAGTTACAACCTACCTTAGAAATAAGATGAGTTGTGTAATACGATGAATTAACATTTGATTCTGGTTAGCATCCCTCTCTCTTGTTTTTAATTTGAAACCAATTAAATTCTAAATATTATGAAACAGACAATCAAAAATGACCGCATAGGATTTGTGGTCTTCGTTATTATCCTGCTCGTTATTATGGCAGGTGAAAGTATTGTAAATTTCATTCTTAAATTATTTGGATTATGAGAAATGGGACTTATTACATGAACAACACCGGGCATCGGTGGGTTGTGTATCACAACGGTGAAAAAGAACGTGTCCGTGTTCTTTTCCCTGACGGTCATATTGAAACCCGTGCTATTTTGTACTACGAAAGTTTTGGTAACTTTGCCTTAACCTGTATCAGTTTGAAAGGGAAAAAACAGAAATTTTTCCAGGACTCCTGCTTCATACAAGATGAAGATGATAATGAAACATTATTTGAAGGAATTATTCTTAAACCTGATTACAATGCCTAATGAATTTATGAAACGGTATGGTTCGTTCAGTAGGGCTCCTAAATGGAAACCAAAATCTGAACAACAGATGAGAATTGAAATCCAATCCGCTCGTGCTCAATTAATCTATTGTGCGAATAAACTTCTGGACAAGTGGATGGTGGATGATGAAGATGGAAAACTTCATAGTATCTGGGAACAGATTAATCACGTGATTGAACGTTTGAATAAGGTGTAGTTAGAAAACTGCCTTGTCGTGCCGAATTCTGCAATGTAATTTATCAACAAGTTAGTTAATTAGCTTATTTAATTCTTTTAAAGAAAGGCACGACAAGGCAGAGCTCAGCCTATTCGTGTGAGTGTACGTTACTAAATGTAATAAAGTCATAGAAAACCAATAATCATTAAATTCTACTTTATGGCAACAATACTGATTTCAAAGGTAGGAGATTTTCGATGTTTTATCAAGGATGTATTCGTCCCAGATAAAGAAGGATATTGTTATTTTGTCCAGGAAACAGGCTTCTACACAAGAATTGAAAAAAGAGCTATCCTTCACGCAAGAAGGTATTTAAAAAAGAAACGTGAAATGTATCACAGAATAAGAGGAATATGATAAGAACTGCAAATCTGATTAAGGAAAGACAGGTTATTAAAATTTGTTTTTCTTACTCAGACAAAGAAGCTTTTAGAAAGATTGCTTCTTTTCCTGATGTTAAAATGAAATCCGACTATTGGGAAGGGTATATTACCCAAAAATTAATAGAACTACTGAAAGAATTAAATTTTGTATTTAGTCCTTCCCTTCAAAACTGGGATAAAAAGGAAGATGAAGTAAAAAAACTTTCTTTGAATCTTAATGTAGAGGAACTCTACAAATATCAAATAGAAGGTGTTCATTTTTTAGAACAAAAGAATGGAAGAGCTTTGATAGCAGATGAAATGGGTTTAGGTAAAACTGTTCAAGTTTTATCTTGGCTAAAACTACATCCAGAATTCTCAAAAGTTTTAGTAATTTGTCCAGCCAGCTTGAAAATTAACTGGCAAAGGGAAGCAGAAAAATGGGCTCTGTTGGATATGGAAATTTTAAATGGTACTACTCCACACAAAATTAAGAGTAATGATGTTATTATCAACTATGATATCCTTTCTTATTGGGAGAAACATTTAAAGTTAAAACAATTTGATGTGATAATATTTGATGAGGCCCATTACATCAAAAATAATAAAGCAAAACGAACAAAAGCATTTAAAAGACTGGTTAAATCAGTTCCAAGGTTGATTGCTTTAACAGGTACACCAATTGAAAACAAACCAATTGAGATATATAATATTGTGAAGGTAATAGATCCTTCTATATTCCCTGATGCAACAGACTTTGCTGTTGAATTTTGTGGGGCAAAGAAAACAAGGTTTGGATGGGATAAAAATGGTGCTACAAATACGTTAAGATTGAATAAAATTCTATCAAGTTCGATAATGATTAGAAGAAAGAAGGTAGATGTACTAAAAGATTTACCTGAAAAACAAATCATTAAAGTACCATTCGAGATTAACAATAGAATAGAATACGACCAGGCAGAAACAGAATTTGTAGAATTCTTAAAAAAGAAATTCAATACAGAAAATCTTACGGAAGAAATCCTGGAAGAATTAAAACAATTTGCCAAACGTAATGATATTGAAGTTAGTGAAGAACTAACCACAGATGAGATACGTTTGATAAAAGAACATAAATTTGAAAGAATTGCTTCTGCACCAGTCCTTGCACAAATTGAATTACTTAAACAATTAGCAGTGAAAGGTAAAATTGACCAAATAATTGAATGGATTGAAAATTTCTTAGAAAGTGGTGAGAAACTGGTTGTATTTGCCGTTCATAAAAAGGTTGTTTCTCAGTTAATGGAAAAATTTAAACATATCGCGGTTAAGGTAGACGGGAGTGTTTCCCAAAAACAAAGACAAGAAGCTGTTGATAAATTCCAAAAGGATATTAAAACAAGATTATTTATTGGAAATATCAAGGCAGCAGGAGTAGGAATTACCTTGACAGCGGCGTCTAATGCAGCCATAATTGAATTTCCTTGGTCTCCTGGAGAATTAAATCAAGCAGCAGACAGAATACATCGTATTACTCAAACAAAACAGGTTACAATATGGAATTTGGTTGGGGAGAGTACTATTGAAGAAAAGATAATTACTTTACTTAAGAAGAAAGAAAAAGTAATTACCAAAATATTAGATGGCAAACAATATGAAGACCAGTCCATATTAATGGATTTGTTTAAAAGCTATTTAATGATTAAAACATAAAGGAATATGAAAAATACGAAATTTGTAAATAGAATTAAAGGACGAATTTACAATAAGATTGTAGAGTTAGATGTCTTAAACGGAGTGCCTATCAGGTACAGAGTACTTAATGAAGGAAATCATTTATGGTGCCATAGTAATGATTTGTATGAAAGTGATTTTGATGAAATTTTAGATGTAAATATTGTACCACTTAATCAAAAATGAAAGGAGTAAATTAAAGACATTAGCAGAATCCGAAGGCTACGAAAGTGTAGAAGAAATGCTTGAAGCTTCGACTTGGGACAGCGTGGTCCCAGCAATCTGTACAAACAAAGATTGTAATGCTACCTACAGCTACGAACCTGATTGTGATCGTGGATGGTGTGATGAATGTAAAACAAATTCAGTAAAGAGTTGTCTTGTACTCGCAGGAGTTATTTAACCTTAATATTTAGAAAAATGGAAAAGAATGAATTAACGTTAGAAATGTTGAAAGCTTCTTTCAACAGAATTTCAGTAGAAAATCGTTCCGTTGGTATATGGAACATAAAAAGAGAAATTATGAAGAAAACGTACCCACAACACCTAATCTCCGAATTAGATGCGAGTGGGTTTATTAAAAAATGGTTATGGACGTAATACGTCTGTACAGAGATTTCAACGTTGATCACAGAACGGAAGGACATAAACATTGTCGTCCGGGATGGGTCAACGTTGAATGTCCTTTCTGTGAAGGAAACCCAGGATACCATCTTGGATGGAACATCAACGAAGAATATTATTTCTGTTGGCGTTGTGGATGGCACGCTCCCGTTAAAACCATTGCTGAATTGACAGGCCTTAAAGAAAATGAGGTCACTGAAATTCTCCCACAGTATGGGATTAACCGTACTATCCTACATCAAAAAATTAAAACCAAAAGAGAATTTGAAATCCCTTCAGGTTTAAGTTATTTGAAAACACAACAGAAAAAGTATCTACGTGAAAGAATGTTTGACCCTAATTTGATAGAAGAAAAATATCAAATACGTGCTACCAGTCCTACCTCAAAGTTAGGAATGTACTATTATCGTTTCCGTATTTTTATTCCATACTTTTGGAACGGGGAAATGGTGAGTTTTGATTCTCGGGATGTAACTGGAAAACAACCAAACAAATATTATGCCTGTCCTGATGAATATGAATTGATTGGAAGAAAACAAATCTTGTATGGAATACAAGAAAATTGGAATCCTGAGATTGGTATTTGTATTGAAGGACCTACTGATGTTTGGCGGTTAGGAGATTTAAGTTTTGCTACAAGTGGGATTCAATACACCCATAATCAAGTAAAACTAATGTCTTCAATCTTTAAACGAATTGCAGTTGTGTATGATGATGAAATACAAGCTCAATCACAAGCAAAAAAACTTGTAGCCGAATTAAAGTTTCGTGGAGTTGATGCCTGGAACGTTTCCATACAAGGAGATCCAGGTAGTTTAACTGACAAACAAGCAAAAGAATTAATAACGTATATTAAAAATCATTGAAAAATGACAAAAAAAGATTATATTTTTCTTGCAGAACTATTTGCTATGCTTGAAATGGGGTATATGTCTGCCGAAGATTTAAGGTTTTATCTTATTCAATATCTTGGAGAAGATAATTCAAGGTTTGACGGTGATGTATTTGCAAAATATATTCAAGATTTAAAAAATGAAGTTAAACCGTTTAAATATTTTTAAAAATGGAAACAGGGATTAGGTTAAGGGGTCTGTTAGATGGATTACTTAACAACTCAAAAATTGATTATACTGATTATAGAATACGTAATCAGGTAATTGATAGGATTGAGGAAAGTCTGAACTCTGCCGATTGGATTGAATTACCCGATGGTACTACTTACAAAAAGGTTTTTACACCTACTTATTTCAAGGAACAAGAAAAGGAATTAGAAGAATTACGTAAACAGCCTTTGTTTCGTGAATTGAATTCTGAAGAAGAACTTCAGTTTCGTGCCTGGGCAAGGGAGAATTATGAACCACACGGAACTATCAGTGAAACATGGTATCCAGTTGTACAGGAAGAATGTGCAATTATTAACCAAGAACAGAATGATGTTGTCTGGGTTAAATGTATTTCTTTAAAAGAAAATAAATTAAAATATTGGGCAAATGTTTTTGAAATAAACAATGTTTACGAATTACTTGAAGAAGATGAAGAGGATGGTACATATCGTATCAAATATGAGAATGGAACAAAGTGGTGTGATAAAGAATGTTTTGAAATAATTAAAAAAGGGGAAGAATGAAAACTTACAGAGCGACATTAGTCGTCTTTGAAGATGAACTGAATGAAACCTTTACAGGAGAAGCTATGGATTTGGTAAATGTAGACGATGAAAATGATCGTCTTTTTGCTGACCCCGATTCTTTTACAGTTGGTGAACTTGTAACAGAAGATGAAATCTATTTAGTACCACGTGCTTATGTGGATGAAAACAACTATGGTACGTGTTTCTTTGCATTTAAAAAAGAGGAGGACTTAGAAGATGAATAATCCGTTTGAAGGTTGGGAAATTATAAACGTTGACCCGGGAAATGTGGTTTTATGTGATTTCTGTAATAAAGATTATACCGAAGATACAACTTCGGTTGGTGGTATTCTATTTTCAGGACACGCTTGTTGTCCTGATTGTTTACCTGAATTCCAAAAAGGAATTAAAAAGTATAAAGAAGAAAAGTTTGTACAGGCAACGGCAAAAGAAAAAGAAACTTTCCGTGATTTTGTTTACCGAATAAGAAAAGGAGATTATTAAAATGAATAAATTACTAATTGGATATAAATTCCAAGATTATTGTGTTGATGTAATCAAATATTTTACTCCTGAATTCTGTGAAGCTCACGAAGAATGGTGTATTGAGGACTATGGGCAATTTGAACGCTGGGCTGGATATCTTTACATAAAAGAATATGCTCCTTCAAGAGCTGGTAGAATTATTGAACGTGCTTATAACCTTTATATCAAAAAATAATGGAAAAAGTAACAAGAGAAAACTGCGAAAAATTAAATCGGTTTGAGCATTTAACCGCTAAAAATGCAGATGGTACACGCCTTCGGGCAAGAAGAAATGGTGTTACTCTTCTTTGGAAAAGGAAACCAGAATCTTTTCAAATCCCAATTAAAAACGGTCTTCGTAATTTCGGGTACATTAATAATAAAACTTGTGAATTATGGGAGGTGAGGAATGATAAGGGAAGAACCAGGAAAAGTAATGCCTCATCAAAGACATTATCAAGTTGGAAACGTTGTTCGTATTTGTAAAGAGCCCCCTAAAGCAAGATCCTCTGGTTTCTTGCTTGGGTCGTTGCACGTCATTAAACGACCCCCTGAGGGTTGTATAAATAGTGCCTCAGCAATTTGGCTACAAGATAAGCAGCGACAATTAAGATCTCTGCAATTTATGTATTGGGAGTGGACCGGCAAAGTTGAGAAGCCTATAAGAACCCGTACAAAGTAAAATTTTAAATCTAAAATAGTTGCAAAATACCTTTAAAAGAATTTTTTATTCTTAAATTAATTTTGTAACTTTGTGTTCTTATTTCCTTAAATATTAAGGTATTACAAATTCACATTTTTTATGAAAGCCGACATAAAGAAGAATTTTCTAAGTTTATTGGTTTTTTGTTTGTCATAAGCAACAGGCAGGTTAGTAAGGAAGCGGCTTCTTTCTGAAAACCTGTCTGTTTTTGTTAAACCAAGAAAATGAATAGTAAATCATTTGCATTAGAGATTCTATCCTCTGAATCTTATTTAGTGGTTAATAAGAAATTAATTAAACAATTCGGACCTGATACCGCAATATTTTTATCAAATTTAATTGATAAATATAAGTATTTTCAAGACAAGCAAATTTTAATAGAAGATGGTTTCTACATTACTCATAAAAAATTAATTGAAGAATACGGATTCACAGATAGAGGAATTCGTAATTGTAAGACATCATTAAAAACCAAAGGCCTTATAGAAACCAAACTTATTGGTATTCCTCCAAAAGAATATTATTACATTAATTGGGAAGAATTAATTAAAAGTATGGATATAGAATTAGACCAAGAAACCATAAAAAATGGTGTAAGGGATATCCCTTACGGAACCGTAAGGGATTGGCCTAACGGAACCGTAAGGGATAATAATAATAACAAAGTAATAAACAATAACAAATTAAAATTAACTTCGTTTGAAGAAGAAGATTTACCAAAATTAACAAGATTTATAACTCCCAATCAATTTAACAATTTCTGGGAACTTTATCCAAGAAAAGCAGAAAAAGGTAAAGCCTTGACAAGTTGGAATAAACTATGTACCAAGAAAACTGGAGTCAAGCCAACCTGGAGACAAATCAGAAGTGCTATAATAGCCCAAAAACAAAGTGACCGCTGGCAAAACAAAGATTTCATTCCTTTACCTACGACGTGGTTAAATCAAAGTAGATGGCTCGATGACCCAAATGAAATGAAAAACTTTGATTACGGAAATAATGGAAATGGTAAAACTTATTCTAATAATAAGTTTGAGCCAATGTTTGATGAAATAGGAAAAACCTCAAGAAATGATTGAACGTAAAATAATCATAGGATTAATTACCCAAACAGAGTATCTACGTCAGTTAGAGGAAATATGGAACCAAGATTATATTGAGAGTTCTACAGCCCAAAAAATATCATCCTGGTGTTGGGAATATTTCCGTAAGTACAGACAAGCCCCACTTGAGAATATTGAAATGATTTACATTAGAAAATTACGGGGTAAAAAACTGGATAAAGATGAAGCAGAAGAAATAGAAGGAGAGATTCTACCTAACTTGTCTGAAGAGTACGAAAAGAAAGGAATAAACATTACCTACCTGTTAGAGGAAACCAAAGATTACTTTAATGAAAGACAAGTAACATTACATAATGAAAGAGTTAGTTTTTTACTGGCTAAAAATAAGGTAGAAGAAGCCCAAAAGGAAATAGAGAATTTTAAACCAGTATCTTTTAAACAGGAAGAAGAAAACGAATTAGATTTAAGTACGGAAAGATTACTCACAAAAATAGAGTCTGCTTTTGATACAACCTACCAAAATGTAATTCGTTTTCCTGGTGCTTTAGGGGAATTTTGGAATGAACAACTTGTTCGTGGAGGATTTGTTTCTTTACTTGCTCCAGAAAAAAGAGGAAAGACTTATATTCTTCTTGAATTTATGATGAGAGCTTATAAACAGAAACGTAAAGTTGCATTCTTCCAGGCAGGGGATATGACGGAAAATCAGCAATTGATAAGAACTTGTGTTTATCTTGCTGAACGAAGTAATCTTGAAAAATATTGTGGTATTCAATATGTACCAACCCAAGACTGTATAAAAAATCAAACAGATAACTGTAATAGGGCAATCAGAGAATGTAACTTTGGTGTCTTTAAAATGAAAGAAGAAGACATTAGAAAAAATATTACAAAGAAAGAACTTATTGAAGCTTATAAAGAAAATCCTACATATAAACCTTGTTACAACTGTCCTGAATGGATGAGAAATCGTTGGGGTACAGTTTGGTTAAAAGAAGTAGATTTAAAACACGCTTTGACTGTTCGTGAGGCTAAAAAATATGCTAAAAAATTCTTTATTGATACACATCAGTCTATAAAACTTTCCACTCACGTAAATGGAACCTTGACTCTTTCAAAAATTAAATCTACATTAAAGAAATGGAAAGATAAAGAAGCCTTTATTCCTGATGTAATACTTATTGACTATGCTGATTTGTTGGAAGCGGAAACACGTATGGAAGAACGCCCAAAACAAAATTACATTTGGAAAGGATTACGAGCATTATCTCAAGAATATGATTGTTTAGTAATTGCACCAACACAAGCAGATGCAGCAAGTTATAAGGCTTATCGTTTGGAATTAGATAATTTCTCCGAAGATAAACGAAAGTATGCTCATGTCACAGCTATGTACGGTCTTAACCAGGACCCATCTGGACGTGAAAAAGAGTTAGGTATAATGAGAATAAATAAAATAGTGATACGTGAAGGTGATTTTCATTCTTCCCACGAAGTTCACGTTTTACAAAGATTACAAATGGGAAGACCTCATCTCGGAAGTTTTTATTAATCATTAAAATAGAATGGTATGTACACAATTAAAAAAGAATTTTCATTTTGTGCCAGTCATAACTTAGAGTGCTTGGCACCGGAACATCCGTGTTCAAGGGTTCATGGTCACAATTATGTAGTAATTGTGGAACTTAAAAGTGAAACTCTGAATGAAGCAGGGTTTGCCACTGATTACAGACAACTTGACACTATTAAAAAGTGGATTGATGATGTATTGGATCATAGACATCTAAACGAAGTTTTTCCAAGTATGAATCCGACTGCTGAAAACATTGCATACTACCTTTTCAATGTCTTTAAAGAAACTTACCCACAGCTTTCTTCTATTACTGTTCAAGAAACACCTAAAACTTCTGCACGGTATGAACCTTGATGTATTAAAAAGAACTTTAAGAGTAAAGGAAATATTCTTTTCTTTACAAGGAGAAGGGGCTCGTGTAGGTACACCAAACATTTTTATTAGGTTAGCAGGTTGTAATAAGAATTGTTCGTTTTGTGACACGGATTGGAAAGATGGTATAGAATATACCTTAGATAATTTGATATCCGTTATTAGCAGATACCCTTGTAGTTCTATCATATGGACAGGAGGGGAACCTACTCTACAACTTGATGAAGAAATTGTGGAATTATTTAAAGAAGAAGGTTTTTATCAAGCAATTGAAACAAATGGTAGTAATCCAGTTCCTATTGGTATTGATTATGTTTCCTGTAGTCCAAAAGAAGGTGTAACAATTCGTGATTTGTGGGAGAATTTTAATGGTAGGCAACTTGATGAATTTCGTTATCTTATTACAACAGACTCTATCAAAGAAATAGATAAGCAATTACCTGGTATTGAAAATCTTCCAGAAGCTACTTATTATTACATTTCTCCAATGTTTGATGGATTTACGTATGTTCCTGATGTTGTAAATGCTTGTGTGGAGTATTTAAAAAGTGAATATAATTGGTTCAATAAATATAGCGGTAAAACGTGGAGACTTTCAGTGCAAATACATAAAATTATAGGAATCTTATGATTCATATTAAATTAAAAAATAAATTTAAAAAACCTTAAAAAACCTTTGGTAGGCTCAGATATTCTACGTATATTTGTGCTTACTTTTATTAATCAAATTTTTAATTTTAAATCTTTAATGTTATGGCAAAAAAATTGACAAAGAAAGACCTTGTAGCAGCTTATAAAGAGTTGGATAAGGTAGCGGGAATCGACCCTGCAATTGAGTACGATGAATTGTCGTTGGAAGAGTTTGAAAAAGAACTCTACATTACCATTGATCAAGTGGTTGAGGAAGGTGACAAATTCAGCAAGGCTACCCAAGCCGTGTTTGATGCTCTTGCTGAAAAGTACGGTACTGAGGAAGAAGAAGAGGAAGAAGAGGAAGAGGAAGAGGAAGAAGAAGAAGAAGAGGAAGAGGAAGAGGAAGAGGAAGAGGAAGAGGAAGAGGAAGAGGAAGAGGAAGAGGAAGAGGAAGAGGAAGAGGAAGAGGAAGAGGAAGAGGAAGAGGAAGAAGAAGAAGAAGAGGAAGAGGAAGAGGAAGAGGAAGAGGAAGAGGAAGAGGAAGAGGAAGAGGAAGAGGAAGAGGAAGAGGAAGAGGAAGAGGAAGAGGAAGAGGAAGAACCTGCTCCTGTAAAGAAAGGAAAGAAACCGGAACCTAAACCTGCTCCTGTAAAGAAAGGAAAGAAACCGGAACCTGAGGAAGAGGATGAGGATGAAGATGAGGAAGAGGATGAAAAGAAACCTGCTCCTAAGAAAAAAGGACCTCCTCGGAAAGTTGGAAAAAGCAATCAAGAAATCGCAGACGAATTACTCGCGGAAAAAGCAGATGAGAAAACCATTCTTGCAGCCTTTAAAAAGGTGTATGCTGAACGTGCTATCACGGACATGGACTTTGTGAAGAAAAGAGCCGGTATTTACATGGACATTGCGAAGAAAAGAGCCGGCGTGAAAGTCACCAAACCTGTTAAAGCGGAAAAGGAAACAAAAGAAACAAAGAAAATTGTTCCCTTGAAAGAAGAAGTGAAGCAGGATGTTCCGAAAAAGAAGAAAAAGTAATTGAATTATCCTGGATACAAGAGCCGGTGGATTGATTATCCTATCGGCTCTTGTAATATTTTTTTGATATGGAAGAAGTGTTTAAAGAAATATTTAACTTAATCGGAGATAACCCAGAAAGGGAAGGTTTAATAGATACTCCGAGAAGAGTTGTTAAAAGCTGGACAGAACTTTACAAAGGTTATAATCAAAAAGCTGAAGATATCTTAACAGTATTCTCAAGCGATGGTTATGATCAAATTGTACTACTTAAAGATATTGAAGTTTACTCAATGTGTGAACATCATATGTTACCATTTATTGGTAAGGCTCATGTTGCATACATACCTAATGAAAAAATTGTAGGTATTTCCAAACTTGCAAGACTGGTAGATATTTACGCTCGTCGTTTACAAATACAAGAACGTATTGGACAACAGGTAACTGATGATTTAATGAGGTTACTCAAGCCAAAAGGAGCTGCCTGTATTATTGAAGCTCAACATCTTTGTATGTTGATGCGCGGTGTGAACAAACAAAATTCTGTTATGGTGACATCAAGTTTAAAAGGTGTTTTCTTACAAAACAGTACAAGCAGACAAGAATTAATGAATTTAATTCATACCAAATGAGAAAGACTTTTGTGGTAGTAAAAACGACTTTTTCTGCTTTACACGCCTGGCCAGAATGCCCATATGAGGATGTGGCTTTTTTAAGAACTCCTCATCGACACGTGTTCTATGTAACGATGAAGATACAAACAACGGAAGATCGTGAACTTGAATTTATTCGTTTAAAGAAAGAATTAGATTTTTATATTAGGGATAACTGGGAAGATAATAACTTAGGTAAACTATCTTGTGAAAAGATTGCAGAAAATCTTATGAATAATTTTAATGCTAATTTTGTAGGTGTATTTGAAGATGATGAAAACGGAGCAGAGATTTGGAATGATTAATATTATTGATCCTTCCAGCACAGAATTTAATAGAGGTTCTTTTTGCTATTCCCCATATTTGCTTTATAATGGTTTATCAGAATTAAAAATAGCAGAAAAGGTAAATCTTTTAGAAACCTTTGTACCTGAAAATTTAGATCTTATACCTAAAGCAGACATAAATATTGTAACACTTTGGTCATATCCTCAGATTGAGACAGCTTTACTGCTTAATCACTTTATTCCTTTTGAGACTGGATTAAAGAATGTTTATTATGCAGGGTATTCACTATTAATATCTCATTTAGGTTTACCTCATATAAAAGATGTTTTAGGTTATGATCCTATAGCTGATTATGCTTTTTTGCAAATAGCTATGAAAACCTATCCTAAATATTACAGTCATTTTCAAAGGTTACTTTTAAGTGACTGTGATATGCACTTACAATCTCTTGAAAAAGGACAACTTGTACATCCATTATTTACTTCATATGGTTGCCCTATGGGATGTGAGTTTTGTCCTTCTACAAAAAATTGTGGAAACATTCGTATTTCCTTACCTTTATATGAAGTAATTCATATGCTTTATGAATGTGAAGAAAAAGGTATTTTTAATATCCATTTCACAGACGAGGATTTTTTCTTTTCAACCAAAAGAGCTTTTGCTATTTTAAATTATTTGAAAAATAAAGGATTTCATTTAATCGCTTTAGGATCTTCTTCTAATGTTCTACGTTTTATTAAACAGTATGGTGCAGATATTTTTAAAGAATCTGGATTAGAGGTTATTGAGATTGGATTTGAGTCAGGTGAGGATGCTGTTAGTTATGCAATGGGAGCAGGGAAATCGCTTGATTCTTGCTATGAATTAGCCGAAATTCAAGAGAAAATATATGCACGTATATTTTGGCTTGTTTTAACTTTCTTTCCTGGAGAAACAATTACATCATTAAATGAAACAGGGTTGTTTTTACGTAAATATGGATTAACTCAAAATGAGGTTGTTGGTCGTTTGCGTACAAATGGAACTAAAGGTGGGTTAGGACAATTTTTTCAACCTTATCATGGATTAGGTATGTACGAAAAATTAAATGGTGATGGGTTGTTTCTAACTGAACGTCCAATACGTTTAGTACCAAGTTATATTCCTAACAGTTTTTTAAATAGCTTGATAAAAGAAGTTGTTATAGAAAGATTTGTAGAAGTAAAACCTTGGTTGGAACTATATAATATTGAAATGAATGAAAGTGAATTACCTTCTTTATTAGGTAAATTTGTTTTCGAATTTATTAAAAAGAAACCTACCGTAGAAGCGATGCATAATGCTATCAAATTTGCAGTATTAGCAAGAATGGGGGTGATAAAATGAACAAGATTACAATATTAAATATACCAATTGAACCATTAGAAGAACGTTATTCTATTCAATGGGATATTTGGTTTGGAAATTACTTTAAGAGTTTTTCCCGTAAAAAGAGTTTTAATTTAGAGGTTGAAACAATTTACGGAAATAGTTCTCAAGGTAAGATTACTCAAGGTAGTTTTTTAGATGTGGTAGATACTAATATCTATAAAAATGAGCAAACCAACAAAATCATAGAATACATAAAAAACAATCAGGAAAAAGAGATTGTTTTATTCTTTCATGATTTATGGTTTCCAGGAATAATCAATATTGCTTATGTAATTTACGGTTTAGGTCTTGAAAAATCTGTAAAGATTTGTGGGTGCCTTCATGCAGGGTCTTACGATTGTGAAGATTTCCTCAGTAAAAAAGGAATGACAGTTTGGGCTCATTATTTTGAAGATAGTTTGTTTCAAATAATTGATTTAGTATTTGTAGCGACAGGATTTCATAAAAATTTAATTCTTAATAAAAGAAATATTGATTCAAATAAAATTAAGGTGACTGGTTTTCCTATCTTCCCAGAAGAGTTTGTAAATGATTTTTTAGAAGAGAAAGAAAACATAATTGTATTTCCTCATCGTTTAGATTCAGAAAAATGTCCTGAGATGTTTGATGAATTATCCTCCATATTACAACCTATATATCCTAATTGGAAATTCCTTAAAAGTAAAGAATGTACGAGTTCAAAAAAGGAATATTATCAATTATTAGCCAAGTCTAAAATTGCTGTTTCTTTTGCAAAACAAGAAACCTGGGGTATAGCAATGCAAGAAGCTGTATTTCATGATGTAATTCCTATTGTACCTGATAAATTAAGTTATCCTGAATTATATTCTCCAGCTTTTGTATATAATGCTAATAGCTCTGTTATGAATGCTATTAAACTCATTAAATCTGTTATTTATGAATATGATAAATATAGAATTTTTCTAAGGTTCAATAAAAACAGTTTAATGGTAGCTGGTGATAATGCCATCAAACTTATGTTGGAACAAATCTTATTATTTTGTAGGAATGATTGATTATAAATTTTCTGTTTTTGTAGACTGTGGAGCTCCTTCACTCTACAATAGACTGTCCAGAAAAACTGGAACAGATGCTAATGTTATGGGAACTCATTTTAAACATAGAAAATATGACACGTTTTCTTATGTAGACTTACCGGAATATATTGAATACAGGGACAAGTATGTTCAATTTTTAAAAGAACATGAAAAAAGTATCAATATATTTTCCAATCTCGATGTAATTAATAATCCTACACTAACCTTAAAAAATCAAAAAATAATTGAAAGTAAAGATGTATTTCCTATTCCTGTCTTTCACTTAGGTAGTGATGTGAGTTATCTAAGGGAATATGTAAAAAATTATGAGTACATTGCTATTGGAGGTTTAGTACCTAATCCAACCTCAGTATTAATTCCAGCACTTGATAGATTATGGAGAGAAGAATTAATAGATGAAAAAGGATTCCCTAAAGTAAAGGTTCATGGTTTTGCGTGTACTTCTTTTCCATTAATGTATCGTTATCCTTGGTATTCTGTTGATTCTGCCACTTGCCTTAAATTAGGTATGTATGGTAAAATCTATTTACCAGAGTATCGTTCTATGCGACTTAATATGTTGGCTGTTTCAAGTAGGGATATTAAGGTAGATGATCGTGTTACAAAAGGTGTACAAAGGGAACTTAATAGACGTGCTGAGAAGTGGAATACAGACTTAACTTGTTTAAGTGAAAACATTACTGAAAGAGCTATTTGGAATTATTTAGTATTTTTGGAACAAATCCAAACATATATACCAAATTGGCCTTGGTCTCTTTTTAATAGGAGAACTAAAAGCACCTCAACAGGAGAAAAACTCAACTTCTATTTAGCAGGTAATTTTTCTAAAAAAGAGGAAAAAGTATTGTGTGAAAAATTAGAAGAACAAGCTATTCCTGAGAATCAAAGATTCAGATTATTATCCTTTTGGTATCGTGAATATACAGCATACAGATTAAATTTAAGAAATGAAACCATTATTCGAAGAAGTTCCAGAAAAAGAAAAAACAATACTTGATTTTAAAGGTAAATTATCAAGAATTGGTTATTCATTTACATTTATAGAAAATGAAATGATAGGTGCAGGTACATTAATCAAATTGTTTCCAACGGGATTTGAATATGATTATGAACTTGTGATACCGTGGGTTCGCCCTGCTGTTATTACAATGAATCAATTTGATAAAATTCTTGCGGATTATCCACGTATAAATGTACCAAAACAAGCATTACACTTATCTGATGAAGATAAAATAAATTTTATGTCAGATATGATTAATGAGAATAGGTTGCATTTTTTAATCATTATACCACGTCCAAACAGTTTTTCAGATTTTTATTGGTTTGGTCGATATTCTAAGGTATTTCCTTCAATGAGATTAACGTATAGGGAAAAAGGTAAAGATGCAGATAGACTATGTCTTGGTGTTTATTCCACTTATAATTTTTGTAAATTGTTAGAATTAAAAACCATACTTGATAAAAACTTCGCAATATGAAAATTAAGAAAGAAGATTTAAAAAGGGCTTTAGAAATTGTAAAACCTGGATTAGCAAACAAAGAAATTATTGAGCAATCCGGTAGTTTTGCTTTTATTGATGGTCGGGTTGTTACCTACAATGATGAAATCAGTGTATCACATCCTATTAAAGACTTAACCATTACAGGAGCTATTCAAGCTGAGGAACTCTACAAATTTCTTGCAAAAGCAAAAGAAGAAGAAATTGACATTAAAATTACAGAAACTGAAGTTATTATTAAAAGTGGAAGAGCTACTACAGGATTTTCATTAAACAGTAAAATTACCTTACCTTTGGATGAAGAACTTGTAGTGAAAGGTAAATGGAAAAAATTACCTGTGGATTTTAATACCGCTATTAATTTTGCCAGTATGTCTTGTTCCTCAGATATGACTCATCCAAAACTTACCTGTGTACACGCAAATCAAAAAGGATTTATTGAAGGTAGTGATAATTTTAGGGTAGCTCATTATATGCTTGAAGAGTTACCCGTAGGTACTTTTCTTATACCTGCAAATTCAGCAAAAATTGTAACTAAGTTAAATCCTACTAAAATTTGCGAAGGTAATGGCTGGGTACATTTTAAAACAGAAGAAGGTACTATGATATCTTGCCGTGTCGTTAATGACAATTACGTGGACACAAGCCCATACACTAAACACCCTAAAAAGGGAGTTAATGTAAGATTCCCCAAGACATTAAGCGACGTATTAGATAAAGCAATCATATTTGCTAAAGGTGAGCAAAACTCCGATGAATCTGTAGAAATCCTAATTACTAAAAATAAATTGACTGTAAAAAGTGCTTCCTTAATTTCTTGGTTTAAAGAATCTATTGATATTGAATATAATACTAATGAAGAAATTTCCTTTTCTATTGTACCTCATTTATTAAAAGATATTCTAAAACAGACTTACGATTGCGTTTTGAGTGAAGGTGTTTTGTATTTTAAGAGTGATAATTGGATTTATGTCACATCATTGTTAGGATAAATTATGACTGGATTTTTTACTAAACACGAAACACAGTCTACTGATAGACTTGATGGAAAAAAGTACACTTGTTATTCTTGTGGATTATACAGAACTTGTGTATCTCCAAAAATGGAACCTTATGGTAACTTTAAAAAGAAGATTCTTAACATAGGAGATGCCCCTACGGAAATTGATGATGACAAAGGCAGACCATTTCAAGGTAAAGCAGGTCGTCTACTTGAACGTACTTATGCTAAATATGGAATAGATTTGTTTGAAGATTGTTTAAGTATCAATGCTGTAAATTGTCTACCCAAAACAAGTGATGGTGAAGCAAGAGTACCTACAAACAAAGAAATAGAATGTTGTCGTCGTTCTGTATTTAGTTATATTGAAAAATATAAACCAAAGGTAATAGTTTTATTTGGTGGACAAGCAGTTTACTCTATTATTGCCCATAGATGGAAAAAAGATTTAAAAACCATTAATGAATGGAGGGGTTGGATTATTCCAGACCAAGAAATTAAGGCTTGGATTTGTCCCACCTTTCATCCTGCTTATGTTGACAAAATGGAGAAAAAAGAGGTTTACAATATTTGGGAAGATGATTTACTAAAGATAGCCGGTATGGTAGATACACCTCTTTATATTGATAAAGAACCTGAAATTATTTATCTTAAAAATTTACGTAAATTAACAACTATTCCAGATGATAGTATAATTTCAATTGATTATGAAACAACTGGTCTAAAACCACACGGTGAAGGACATACCATTGTTTGTGCTTCTGTTGCACTTAATGAAAATAAGGCTTATGTATTTGAAATGCCAAAGGATGAAGTTGAAAGAGATGTTTATATTTCTCTATTAAAAAACAATTCCATTAAGAAAATGGCTCATAATTTAAAGTTTGAGGAGAATTGGAGTTTTGGTATTTTAAAAACAAGAGTACGTGGATGGGATTGGGATAGTATGTTGGCTGCTCATATACTTGATAATAGGTCTGGTGTAACAGGACTTAAATTTCAGACATACGTTAATTTTGGTATAATTGATTACAGCTCCCATTTAGAACGTTGGTTGGGTACAGAAGGTAAAAGTGCTAATGAAATCAATAAAGCACAAGAATTTTTTAGTACATCAACAGGACGTTTAGAATTAATGAAATATTGTGCTTTGGATACTATTTATCAGTATCGTTTAGCAAATAAACAAAAACTATTGTTTGATGAATTACCATTTTAAAATTGAATATGTTTTTTGAATTAAAAACCTACAAATTTTTCCAAGAAGGAATTTTAGCCTTGTCTCGTATGGAGCAACAAGGGTTAAGGATTGATATGAAATACGCTGAAGAAAAAAAGTTAGAATTAACTAAAGAAATTGAAAAACTTGAAGTGGAGTTTAAAGAAACAAAACTCTATAAACATTGGGCTCACACCACTAAAAACAAAGTCAATATTTATAGTCCTCAGCAACTTGGCGCATTCTTGTATGGTACAAAAAAGATTAAAATTAGTAAAGAAACTGCTTCTGGTCAGGGTGCTACGAATGAAGAAGCTTTACAAGAATTAGGGATACCTGAATTAGATATTCTTTTACGTATCAAAAAACTTAAAAAAGTTCGTGATACATATTTAGATGCTTTTGTAAGAGAACAGGTTAATGGAATTGTTCATCCATTTTTTAACCTACATCTTGTACGTACATTTCGGGGTAGTTCAGACAGTCCTAATTTCCAAAATATACCTAAAAGGGATAAAGAAACAATGGAAATTTGTAGAAGAGCAATATTACCACGACCAGGACATCAATTTGTTGAATTAGATTATAAACAACTTGAGGTTAGAATTAGTTGTTGCTACAATAGGGATGAGCAATTAAAGGAAGACATACTTGCCGGTGATATGCACAAAGAAATGGCAATTAGAATTTTTCATATTGAGGATTTTAATAAAGAAACAACAGGTCATTCAGTTCTTCGTAGTGCTACTAAAAATGGTTTTATATTTCCACAATTTTATGGGGATTATTATAAAAATTGTGCTGTAAACCTTTCCTATGGTTGGGGACATTTACCAAAGAACAGAAAATGGAAATCTACAGATGGTATTGAATTTGAAGATGGAAAATTAGGGGCTCATTTAATAAGTAATGGTATTAAAGATTTAGAATCTTTTACCCAGCATATTAAAGTGATTGAGGATTACTTTTGGAATGTACGGTATAAAGATTATACAAAATGGAAAGAACGTTGGTGGGAACAATATCAAAGGGTAGGACATATTACTTCTATGACAGGTTTTAATTACCAAGGAGTAATGAAAAAGAATGATGTATTAAATTATCCAATACAAGGTTCTGCTTTTCATTGTTTACTATGGAGTATTATTCAAGGTATTAAGGTACAGGTAAAGGAAAAGTGGAAATCCAGGTTAGTTAGCCAAATACATGATGCTATTGTAATGGATGTACACCCTGATGAATTAGAACACGTTGTTAAAACAATGAAAAGAATTATGTGCGAAGATATTGTCAAACATTGGAGTTGGATTACAGTACCTCTTGATGTTGATGTTGAGATACATAATGTAAATGATAGTTGGGCTGATAAACCACAAAGGTAATGAAAAGGACAAGAAAACATTCTACAGGTGGTTTGTTCTTATTTGAAGAACCTAAACCAGTTGCTGAGGTAACAATACGTCAAAGAAAACCAAAACAAGTAGACGGTTTTATTGAAAGATTTAAAGGAAAAGATCCATTCTTTGTTTTAGAAAACTTTCTTAATGATAGAAAAGATTATGTAACAAGTCGTTACCCAACAGATCATCCTCAAGCGTTTTCTACTGTATTGTTTGAACTGAATTTATATTTAGACGTTCTTATACGTGTTAAAAATAATCTTAACCAATTTAAAATTAATGACAAATGAAAAATCAAAGAGACACCACCTCGGAAGACATTGCTTTTAAGTATGCTAAAGATGCATTATTAGAAGAAATGCAAGGTAAAGAACAAAAAGCTGAAAAGACATTTGAAGTATTTAACGTTTCAGAAGAATTATGGGACAAATGGTTTAAAGAAGTAACTTCAAATCAATCTTTATTTACCTCTATTTCTAAAACAAGTATTGTTCAACATTTGTTAAACTCTTCAACTTCTTTAACGGAGTATTCTGCTAAAATGATGATATTTTATCAATTTAGACAGAAAATGATAGAAATGTCAAGTAATCCGCTTATAGGACTAATAAATCTATTAAAATAATGGGATTGTATTTAAAGTATCGACCAAATGCCCTTACTGAAATTGAAGGTAACAGGGAAATTGTAATCACTTTGAGGGGTATGTTTAAAAAGAATGAAATACCCCACTCTATGCTGTTCCACGGACCAACAGGTTGTGGTAAGACTACCTTAGCCCGTATTGTAGCAAAAGAACTGGGTTGTACTGAAAATAATTTAATTGAAATTGACACAGCACAATTTAGGGGAATTGATACGGTACGTGATTTACGTAAAAACATTCAGTACACCCCTTTAGGTGGAGGTATTCGTGTTTATATTATTGACGAGGTACATAAAATGACAGGGGATGCACAAAATGCTTTCCTTAAAATACTGGAAGACACTCCCTTACATATTTACTTTATTTTGTGTACCACGGACCCACAAAGTCTTCTACCTACAATAAAAGGACGTTGTAGTCAGTTCCAGGTACAGTTATTGTCTGATGATGATATGAAATCATTACTTACAAAAATTGCTGAACTTGAAAATGATTCTATTGAGGATGAAATTATTGAACAAATAACACAAGATAGCCAGGGACATCCGCGTAATGCCCTGCAAATACTTGAACAGGTATTAAGTACCCCAAAGAAAAGAAGATTAACAATAGCCCAACAAGCTGCTATTGAACAATCTGAAAGTATTGCCCTTTGCCGTGCTTTAATGAAAAAACAAGGTTGGAGTGAAGTTAAAAAAATCTTACAAGGATTAAAAGGACAAGATGCAGAAGGTATCCGTCGTGTTGTAATTGGTTATGCTTCAAGTGTATTATTGAATACAGATAATGCTGTTGCAGGACTCATTTTAGAGGCATTCCAAGAACCTACTTACAATATGGGATTTCCTGGAATTGTACTCGCTTGTTACACCGTAATTAAAAGTTAATGATATGGCAGACAAAGTAGAAAAAGTGATTGAAACAAAAGACAACAAATGTTGGGTTACAATTTCTTACAACGTTAATCTCGGTGATTACGAAAATGTAAAAGTTGAAACAGGGTATTCACAAACAATACCTTTCAATCGTTCTCCTATTGACTTGCTCGAAGAAATGCAAGATAACGTAGCAAGTATTGTTATTGACGAAGCAAAATCTTTGAAAAAACAACTTAAAAAGAAAAGGAGTAAAGAATGAATCCATTATTTAAACTTGCAAAAGAACTCTGCCCACAAGGTGGTGTGGAAGATGATGCTCCATTCCCAAATTCTACTGACCAAGATATTTGGTGTGAAGGATTTGTACGTGCTACTGAATTGATGTTACACGCTTGGTACGTTGAAGATACTGATGTTACAAGAAGATTACTTGCTGAAAAACTTAAACGTGCTCATAAAAACTAATTCACATGAACTACGAAAAAGATATTCATATTGATGAAACTGCTCTTGATGTTGAGTGGTTGGAACAATCTGAACTTGCTATTAAATATGGCAAGTATTGGTCTGCTTGTAAAGACAGAGTTACCCGTGCTGAAGAAAATATTAAGTTAATTCGTGCTCAACTTATTGCAGAAGCAAACGATGACCCTGTTAAATGTTGTAACAAAGAAAAACCAAATGCCGCAGATATTGAAGCATACTATCGTCGGCATAAACGTCATATTAAGGCAAAAGAAGAATGGTTAGATGCTTTAAAGGAATGTAATGATGCTGAAATTGTAAAGAATGAAATTTCATTTACACGAAAAGCAGCCTTGGAAAACCTTGTACAATTACACGGACAAAATTACTTTGCAGGTCCTTCTATGCCACGTAACCTTCAGGGAGAAAGGGAAAGAAAACAAGAAAAAAGAAAAGAAAGTGAATCGAGAATTAGAATACGTAAATCTTAAATTTTAATGATTATGAAAAAGAAAAAGTTTAATTTTGCAGGAAAAATCAGTAGTAATGCCGCAGCCAGAAAAAAAGGTTTTGGTTATGGACATCTTCTTACAAATGGGTTGGATGTATGGACACCAGAAGTAGATTCCAAAGTTGTTATGGACATTTTACCATACCTTGTAAAGGATAAAAATCATCCTGATAAAGACAAGGAAAAAGGTATAGCAATGGAAGGTACTTATTGGTTTAAAAGACCTTTTAAATTCCACAGAAACGTTGGTGCTAAAAACAGTTCTGAAATTTGTTTACAATCTTTTGGAAAGAAATGTCCTATTTGTGAATACCGGGATAAACTTAAGAAGGATCCTGAAGCGGATGAGGATGCAATAAAAGCATTAAAACCAAGTGAACGTAATTTGTACGCTGTTGTAATCACAAAAATTAATGGAAAGAAACAAGAAAGAAAACTTCAATTATTTGAATTTTCAGATTACCTTTTCCAGGAAAAATTTGTTGAACAACTTGAAGATAAACCGGAGTTTGAAACATTTCCAAATCCTTATGAAGGTGCTTCAGTTAGTGTTAAATTTGCAGAAACCAATCTTGGTGGAAACAAATTCGCAGAACCAACAAGATTTGATTTTGAACCCAGATCAAAACAATATGATGATGAGTTTATTGATGAAATTCCTTGTTTGGATGAATGTTTGCGTGTACTTACCTATGATGAACTGAAGGCTAAGTTCATGGAAAATGATGATGTAGATAACGAAGAGGAAGAGGATGAGGATGAGGAAGAAAGAAAACCTGTAAAGAAAGGTAAAAAACCTGTAAAACCTGAACCAGAGGAAGAGGACGAAGACGAGGAAGAGGAAGAGGAAGAGGAAGAGGACGAAGACGAGGAAGAGGAAGAGGAAGAGGAAGAGGAAGAGGAAGAGGAAGAGGAAGAGGACGAAGACGAGGAAGAGGAAGAGGAAGAGGACGAAGACGAGGAAGAGGAAGAGGAAGAACCTGCTCCACGTAAACGTAAAACAGCCGTAGCAGACAAAAAGAAAGAAACTCCTAAAAAGGGAAAGAAAGAACTTACTTGTCCTCACGATTATCGTTTTGGTAAAGATACCAATAAATATGATGAATGTGAAGATTGTGAACTTTGGAACGAATGTTATGCGGCTAAGAAACAATCTTTGAAAAAGTAAGATTATGGTTTTACTTAAAACTAAGACAAGAGAGAGGGGTATCGAAGATACCTCTCTCATTGGATTTAAAATTCAAAAAGATATATCTTCTTTTCTTTCTTTATTTTGTTTAGCTAAAGGAATTACCAAAACCTCTATTTTAACAAAATTATTGAAAGATTGGACTATTTCTGAGCAACAAAAGAAAATTACAAAAGAAAGTTTAATTAATTCTATCTCTGAACGTGCTTTTGATACTTGGAGAAATTTACCCAAGAAGAATAGATCTTTTCAAGGATTTTTAAATTCTTTAAGAATTGAATTCCACTTTAAAGGGATTGATGATAAGTATATTGACCAAATTTTAGAAAAAGTACAAGATGAAAAAGATAAAGAATGAGATTCCTTTAAATGAACAAATAAAAAGACATTCCAGAAAAACCACACGTAAAAAGAAATATGATGGTTCCCTGGAAACGGTTGTGTCTACCGGCAGTACATTATTAGATTTAGCCATTAGCGGTGGTAGGATACGAGGTGGTGGTATTCCAACAGGTATCCTTATGGAAATCTTTGGTCCAAGTGGGGCAGGTAAAACCGTACTACTTTGTGAAATTGCTGGAGATATACAAAGGAAAGGTGGGGACATAATGTTTCACGACCCAGAGGCACGACTTAACAAACAATTTGCCCAAATGTTTGATGTAGACTTTGATAGAATTGATTACACTACACCAGATACTGTAACAGAGGTTTTTAAAGGTGTTCGGGAATGGAAGCCAACAGGAACAATTAATGGTGTCTTTGCAGATTCTTTAGCAGCACTTTCCACTGATATGGAAATGGATAACAAAGATGGTGATAAAATGGGAATGCGTCGTGCAAAAGAATTTAGTGAAGAATTACGTAAAACTTGTCGTATATTAGCCAAAAATAACTTGCTGATGGTAGCAAGTAATCAAGTAAGACAAAATCTTGATGCAGGTCAATATGGACAAAAATATACAACTCCTGGAGGGCTTGGTGTTGGTTTTTACTCATCTTTACGTTTACGTGCGGGTACACCTGAAAAGATTAAAGTAAAACAAAAAATTGCAGGAAGGGAGGTTACAAGAGTAATTGGTGTTGAAACACAAATCGAAGTACATAAAAGTTCAGTTTGGAAACCTTTTCATTCTGCTCCTGTTTACATACTGTTTGATTATGGTATTGATGACATTCGTGCTAATTTACAATTCATCAAAGACTTTACCAAAAATACAACTTATACTATTAATGAGGAAAAGTTAGATGTAGGATTAGAAAAGTCTATTGCTATAATTGAACGTGATGAACGTGCTAATGAACTCCGTGAACAAGTAATTGATTTATGGGAAGAAATTGAAGAAAAATTTGTAAGTGAACGTAAACCAAAACAAAGATGAGTACTGAAAGAATTAAATTAGAGGACAACACAAGGAACGTTATCATGAAAATGTCCAATGGAAATCCAGGAGCAATGGATGCTGTTATGAGATTATTAAAGCCAAACAACATTGATCCTGATAATGTTTTAGGTGGTTTAGGTATGGTTTTACTAATGGATACCTATGGAATTTATGGAACAGATATTTATGTTCTGTATAATGATATTTGTGGTAGAAATTTAGCAAAAATGATAGCAGTATTACGGGCAACTCAAATAGGAATGTTTAGTAGTGATATTTTAAAAGATGCTTGTTCAAGACAAGATTATTCTGGACGTGCTATGGTTCCTGTTAATGAGTTATGTTTAAAAGTAAAAGAAAGATTACCAAATTTTAATTTGGAAGGGTGATTATGGAAACAAATGAATGGCTTGCACTTATTTTTATTGCCTTATTTGGATGCTTTGCTTTACTATCAACAATAGCCTTTGGAATGGTGAGTATTATGAGAAAGTTAGAAGATATAAAAGAGAAACTATGACAAAATTAACAGTTGAAATAATTCCGTATTTATGTTGGCATACTTCTGAATGTAATTTATCAACTTGTGCAGGTTGTGGTGATATTATATTTTCTGAAAATTTTAAATTATATATTGATCTTATGGTAAATAAAAAAATAAAAACAGAATCAGACACAGGCATAATTTTGTGTCGTTCTTGCTATGATATTTATGCAAAATAAAATAGGATTATGACAAAAAATGATGAGCAACTAATTAAAAACGCTAATCATTTGTATTGTGTAGATTGGTATTTGGCTGATCAAAAGACTAAAAAAGTTGAAACTAAAGAAGCCAAAACTGAATCACAAAACATTGCAAAACGATTACATCATAAGGAAGAATATTTATCAGACTTGTTATGAAAAAGCAAATATTTGATTTACGGTCTAATATGAGAACCTTTACCCATAAGTTTTATAAAGGTTGGACACCGCAGGATTTTAAAAATGAATACCTTAAAATCCAGATGCACACCAGTACATTAACCAAATCACAAAGAGAAACTGTCATCAAATACGTTAAACGTAATGCGGATAAGAACGAATAAACATTTAGTTGTTTTAACCAACGACCCTTCTCTCACTGCTTGGGGCTACTGTGTTATGAAAAATGACATAGTTTTAGAATGTGGGTGCATTAAAACAGCACCTGAACATAAAAAGAAAAGAATACGTAAATCTGATGATACGGTTCGCCGTATCAGTGAAATAAATAAAATACTTTTAGGTCTTATTAAACGACACGAAGTAGACTTTATTTTAAGTGAAGCACCACACGGTAGCCAAAATGCTTCTGCAGCAATGATGGTAGGTATTGTTGCCGGTATGATACAAACTATTTCAGATACATTAGAAATACCTGTAGAGTGGTACAGTGAAATGGATAGCAAAAAATTTGTATTAGGTAAAAAATCTGCAGTTAAAGTAGAAATGATTAATGCTATTAAAAAACTGTATGACGTACCTTGGAAGAATATTAAATATCACGACGAAGCCGTTGCCGATGCTATTGCGGTTTATCGTACTGCCGTTGGATTGTCACCTACATTAAAACTTTTAAAATAATGTACCATATCAAAGAAGGCAACAAAACACTTTGCGGTAAAAAGGTTGATAAATCAATCAGTACGATTAGTTCAACTTCGGCAAGTAGGGCTACTTTATCGAATTGCTGCCCTTTATGTAAGGCAAAATATATTGAACAATTACAACATTTTACCCAAATTAAAGAAGAAAAAGATGGATGATGAATATATTTTAGAACACCTTAAAAAATGGGTTCCTTTATTTTATGGTAAGGAAAATGCTCAATACGCTTTTTCCAAGAAAAAAGGTGATTACTTTTATTTTGGTTACGAAAACGGTGACGATTTTGTAACCAATAAAGTAACTAAACCCGTAGCAATATTCTTAGCGATAGATAATACCTCATTTTTAAAGTTCTTAAAAAAACAAGGAATTGACAAAGATACGTTACAACCAATTAAAAGAACAAGACGAAATGAATAAACAAAGAGAGATTGGATATTATTGGGTAAAAACACGACGTACTAAAATTTGGATGATTGCTAAATGGTGGCCCAACCTAAATAAAGGAAAAGGTTTTTGGGACACTATGCAAACCATTGAAAATGATACAAGAGGAGGATTTATTGAAGTTGATGAAAGAAGAATTAAACGTATTGAAGAAGAAAAACCTATAATAAAAAGAACCAGAAAAAATGATACGCAATCTGACAATAAGAAACTTTCAAAGCCACAAAAAGTCGTTTCTGGAATTCCACAAAGGGTTAAACGTCATCGTAGGACCAACTGATTCAGGTAAGTCTGCTATTATACGTGCTTTACGATGGGTAGTGTGGAATAAACCATCTGGAGATTCTTTTCGCAGTACGTGGGGAGGAAATACACACGTAAGCATTGAAACAGATTCCCACAGCATTGCAAGGAATAAAGGAGATCATAATAATTATGTATTAAGAAATACAGGGGAAGAAGAAGTTATTAAATTTAACGCCATAGGGGCTAATGTACCTGATGAAATAGTACAGGTATTAAATATGGATGAAGTAAATCTTCAACAACAACTTGACACACCTTTTCTTTTAAGTGAATCTCCAGGTAAGGTAGCAGCTTTCTTGAACAAAGTTGCCGGTATTGATTTAATTGACAAAAGTATTAAGGATATTCAAAAAGAAATTAAAGATACAGAACGGTCAATTAAGATTAAACGGGAACAATTAAAAACCAAAAAACAAGAAATACTTGCATACGATGAATTAGAAAAAATAGAAATGGATATTGAACGACTTGAAGAACTTGAAAAACGAAGAAATACTTTAAGTAGATATAAAAAGGAATTAACCAGCCGTATTATTTCAATCCAAACCATTCTTGTTAAAATAAAACAAGAATCTGCTATACTTGAATTAAAACCTATTGTAGATTTATATATTGGTAAAATTGAAGATAAGAAAAAACTTGAAGAACGTTATATAAGTTTAGCCAAGAAGATTAAAACCATTAAATCTGTTAATTCAAAGATTCAAATATATGCAGGGTATTTAGAACTTGAGGAACCTGTAAAGGTACTAATTACCAAAGTTAATTCTAAAGCCGTTCTTACAACGAAATACAGTAGGCTTAATACTTTACTAACAAACTATAATAAAGTTAAAGAAAACATATTGACATCGCAAGAAAACGTAGATAAATTAACTATTAAATACACTACAAATTTACCGGACACTTGTCCTCTATGTGGAACCAAATTAAAAAAATAAAATCATGCCAACAGATTTAGAAATAGAAAAAATTCCAACATTATGTAGCAACTGTGTTTGGAAATATGACTATTGAATATGTGTATGAAGATAACTTAAAAACAAATGAAATGAGAACGCCAAATGAATTAAGAATTGACTATGTAAAGAACTCCGGTAATTGGTTACAATGGATTAAAGGGGTTCAGGACGAAGCGTGGAATGCAGCACTTGACCGTTTATTAATTGAAGTTAATTCTTCAAGTTTACCCGTACAAACAAAAGAATTAGTTAATCGAATGGTAGAGGTAGTAAGAAAATGAAACGTAGAAAACTTTTAGGTTTAGGTGCATTACTTGGATTAGCGCCATTCCTACCTAAATCAGATGTTCAATTAATGGATGGCACGGTTGAAAGTTTTACACCATTAATCCCACCGAACCCATTAGCATCTATACAGGAAACAGTAGATAACTTGTTTACAATCAACGTAGAGGGTAATGTAACGGTATATCCAAAAAATGGGGAAAGTAGAATTACAGGAACAGGTTATATTGATAAAAATCCCCAATTAATCCATTGGGAAACAACCGTAAAGAATAATTATAGACATAGTGAACCTATAATTAAAATTGATTATGGTATTTCGGGTAAGGTAATTTCCATAGTTGAAGAAAATATACCCCTACCTGAAGTTTATATTGAAGGTGTTAAACATCCTCCTTTTGTACCACATCCGATGTATTTAAAAAAGAAAGTAACAATAACTTGTCAGAGAATATGAAAATAATATTAACCGGAGATTGGCATATTCGAGAAACAAAACCTGTTTGCCGTTTGGACGATTATTGGCAGACCCAATGGGAAAAGATTGATTGGATTGCTAATTTAGCAAAAAATTATAATTGTCCTGTACTACATTCAGGTGATTTATTCCATCATTGGAAACCAAGTCCTTATCTACTGTCAATGTGTATTGAACATTTACCAAAATATTTCTTTACGATTTATGGTAATCACGATTTACCACAACATAGTTTAAATCTTGCAGAAAAGAGTGGTATAAATGTACTTTCCACATCAAGTCGTATTACTGTATTAGAAGGAACTCATTTTGGGGAAGAACCTGTTACAGATTCATTTAAAGGAATATTGGTTTGGCACGTAATGACTTATAAAAATGAATTACCTTTTCCTGGATGTGAAGAACTATCAGCCAGGGCTATTCTTAAAAAATACCCACAATACAAACTAATTCTTACAGGAGATAATCACGTTACCTTTGTACAGGAATTAAGGGACAGAATACTAATAAATCCAGGTAGTATATTTCGTTGGACTGCTTCACAAATTGATCATAAACCTTGTGTGTTTTTGTATGATACTGAGAAACACACGTATGAACAAATCTTTTTACCTATTGCAGGGCCCGATGTAATTAGTCGTGAACATATTGATATCATTGAAAAAAGAAACAATAGGATAGATGCCTTTGTTTCCGGACTTACCACCGATATGGATATGGACATATCTTTTACAAAAAACCTGGAGAGGTTTTATGCTAAAAATAAGATTGACAAAAACATTAGACAAATAATCCAAAGATTTATTGAAGTATGAAAGCACAAGAACTATTAGAATTAAAACAAGAAATTGAAGAAGCCAAAGACAAGACACTTCAATTAAAAGGACAGAAAGATGCTTTGTTTCAACAATTAAAAGATGAGTTTAATTGTACTACTTTGCAGCAGGCTGAGAAAGAACTAAAAAAGTTAGAATCACAAATTGCTGATTTATCTGCTGAAATTGAAGAAGGTTTGCATACAATTGAAGAACAATATGAAAAAATAAATGCAAATGGAACTGAGTGAAGTACGTAATAAGTTAGAAAGATTAAAAGGTAAAAAAATGGAACTTGAACGTTCTATTAAAACCCTTCGTACTGAGATTAAACAGGAACGTAAAATGTCAGAAGACTTACAAAAAGCCTATGAAATTATTCGTATTGTTGGTTTTGAGACTCAACAACAATTACAGTTTCATATATCTGATATTACTACATTAGCTTTGGAAAGTATTTTCCCAGAACCTTACAAACTCAAACTTGATTTGGTAAAAAGACGTAATAAAAATGAATGTGATATCTTATTTGAAAGGAATGGAGACACTTTCAAACCTTTAGATTCTTCAGGTGTAGGTACTGTTGACGTTGCTTCGTTTGCTTTACGTATTGCAAGTTGGAGTATGGCGGTAAAACGTACACGCAATACAATCATACTTGACGAACCTATGCGTTTTCTGAGTGCCGAGTATCAGGAAAATGCTTCGGAAATGATAAAGGAAATTTCTAAAAAATTAGGTATTCAGTTTATTATAATAACCCACGAACCTACTTACGCTTCGTATGCAGATCGTACGTTTACGGTTACGATTAAAAATGGTGTTTCACAAGTAAAACAATCATAATGAAAACATTTGATGATTTTCGTGCCCAACGTAAAGCTGAAAATATACATAAAAAATATGGTAATAAGTCTTTGGAATTCTGTAAAAACAATATTCACGATTTAGCAGGAATACTTGATCAATACGGAATTACGCCGTTCGATTGTACCAATACGATGCGTAAAAAATTACAAGGTAAATATTCAAAAGAAATTTTGAAAATTGTACTTGGTGCAAATGACCAATTAATTCATTGGACTAAAGTATTAAATATAATAAGGAAAAAACCTACGATGGGTTAAAGTCGGCGTTCTCAGAGGGTAGGGTATTTGACATATCATTGATTCCACGTTTTCTGTAATCCCTACCCTCTTTTTTAACTAACCTTTAAAAATTAATTGATATGGAAAATTACTTAGATGGTCCGGAAAATTCTGATGAAGCAGAAAATTTTCAGAAAAAGATTGATACAAATTATGGTTTAGGTTGTACAGGGTGTCTTGTCATATTTTTTATAGGACTTGCTGTTGCAATAGGTATTGTTTTATTTTTTTCACATTTACTTAATAATTACAGAGTATGAGTAAAAATTGTATTGATATTGTAATTGTTGATGCTATCAAAATGATAGTAGGTGCTTCTGAAGGTAACGTTACCTATGATGTTTTTTCAAATGTAGATGATCCTTTATTTGGAAAAAGAATGCTTTAAAGAAAACTATTGTAAAAATCGTAATAACAGATCAGATATGAGAAACATTGATGAAAAAGTATTAGAAATTGCCTTTAAATCTGAAACAGGTTCTTATAAAGAATCAGTACCTTTTAGAGATTATATTGAATGGCTTGAAGAAAAAGCCACACAATTATTTTTATTACAAAGTCATAGTAATTTACGTAACGAATTAGGCAAACAAAATGACAAGTGTTGAATATTTAATGTCTAAGAAGATAATACCTGTAATAAAGGTTGTTGGAGAGTCTAACCAATCAGAGGTTTTTGTTACAATGACCATAAGGCAATTTGAAGAATATGCAGAATACTGTGCTGATAAAGCCTATGGAGATGGCTATACAGACGCTTTGAGAGATAGACCAAGAAGAAACATTGACACGGTGGTAGCAGAGGTATGTGACCACCATTGGCTCCCTATTGGTGAATGGGATAACACGATGATGCTGCAATGTACAAAGTGCAATTTGTACAAAGAGGGTGAGGGTAAGAAAGAATGTGTACATCCATACGCTATGGTTTACGGTGGTTGTGGTAAACCGGAGAGATGTTTGTTATGTGGTGAATTATTGAGTGATTAAACTTTGGGAGGAAACAAAATGACAGCAGAATTAAGTTTTGAAGAGTTACCTGATGGTAGTAAAATTATTACCATTCAAGGTATAAATCAATTTGGAGAAAAGTACATCCGTCAAGAAAGGATAAAGTGTCCGTCAGTTTGGGATGCTTTAAAGAGATTAACCTACACGGCAGAGGAAACAGAAGCCTTTGCGGAGTGGTGTCTGCTTAACGATGGTAGTACTGTTGTCAAAATCATCAAAGAGCAAGAGCCCTATATCAAATTTCTTTTCGATGAACTTAAGCAAAAGAATAAGATAATTGAAGCGCAGGATGAGTACATTTTATATCTGAGAGAGGCAATAGATAGGGTTTACATACACCTCAAGAATCCCAGCAGATACTATGATCCTGAATTTTTAGCAAAAGGAGATATGATAAGAAACAAGATTGAGCGGAATAAAAATGACATATAACGGTTTGTGTAAGATTTGAAGCGCAAACCACTAACTTAGATTAAATGCATAAACGCCTATATTGTGCTTTTAATTTTACACTTTGTTATAGGCTTTTAAAATTACGATTATGAAATACGAAGGTTGGAAAGGTGGATATGTTGCCCATTACTTCGGTCACTTAGAAGAAGGTGAATGGGTTGAAATTAGCTGGCTTAAATATTGGTGGTTAAAGATAAATGGTTATACAGTAAGAGTTGTTAAGTAATTTTTATTGCCTATAACGGTTTGCAGCTAACCGAAGTTGGCGATTATGAAGCACAAATCTTGAATTAAAAACAAATGTTAAACCGAAGCAGAAACGCTCATATAACCACTGAACCGCCAATTTTGGTTAGGTGCTGTTATGTGCCGTTTTTCTTCATAAATCTTAATTAAAAATGGAAAATTACAAAGGGTATGAATTATTTAGTGATGCAGCATATTATGATATGATTTGCATTAGAAAGGCAGGAGCCAGAAATTTTAATGATACTATTCACGTATCTACTTTGCAGGAAGCAAAACAAACAGTTGATGAAATAATTATTTTGTCAGATTATATGGACTGGTATAAAAATAAATATGGTGGTGTTATTATGGTATCAGATTACTGGATAAAAGAGTTTGTGTCTGGTCGCTAAAATGGCACATAACGTTGAATGTAAGAGTAGTAGCCGATTTATAGCACTACCAATTGATTGAAAACTAAATTTAAAGATATTGTAATAGCTTAAATAAGACCCATAACACGGCTATTACTTTTACATAGTGTTATAGGGCGTTTTTATTATGGCTACAAAAACAACATACGCAGGAGTAACTACCGAACTAACTGATAACTTGTTTGAAAAACCAAAGGTGTATAAAAACAAGCCGAGAAAATCGAATAAGTTTGGGGCGATAAGTTTATATTATGACGGTGTTTATTACTTCCCTTCTGATATAAAAGAATCTGATAAACGAGAAAACAAGCCCTTCGAGATACAAGGTGTTTATTATAGGGGTAAATGGCATCAAGATACTTTTTACATCACAAATGAATTTAAGGAGTTTCTTTTAAATGCCCTATAACTACTTATATGTACGGAAAAACTGTACATATACACAACGAATAAAAAGAAAGGAGGGAACGGAATGAAACACAAATTTTCAGAAGAAATTAAAGAGACATACCTCCCGTTCTGGGAGGAGATGAAAGAAGAATTTGATGCAAGACCAATGCTATCAGTATCCCCTGAGCTTCTTGCAGAACTACAATCCATCCTAAACCGTGCCTATATGCGGGCATTGGAGGTGGGATTTAACGAAGGAATGGGTTTTCAAATTAATAAAACAACTAAAAAATGATTTAATTATGGAATTTAAAGAGTATCAAGAACAGGCATTATCAACGGCTGTTTATAACAGACGCTGGTCAATTATTTACCCGGCATTGAAATTGTCGGGTGAAGCAGGTGAGGTTTCTGAAAAAGTAGGTAAAGTCTTACGTGACGAACAAGGAATTTTTTTAGATGAAAAAAGACTTGAACTTGCCAAAGAACTTGGTGATGTACTTTGGTATATCAATGCACTTGCTCACGACATTGGGTATGACTTGGAAACAATCGCTAAAATGAATATTAATAAATTAGCAAGTCGTAAAGAAAGAGGTATGATTCACGGTAACGGAGATAACAGATGAAAACACCGATTGATACAACAATTATTGATGCTTTAAAAACAATAGTTGAAGGTACAAAAAATGATGTGGTTTATTCCGTTGAAAAAGTAGAAACAAAACCTATCTTTGAAAAATGTACTTGGTTTGAAAAGTTATTTGGTTTTGAATGGCAACGTGAAACTGTAAGAAAAACAATAATCAGTATAACTGTAATTGAACGATCATGAATAATGTTATTTTTAAATATCAAATCCCTATACAACTTACTTCAACAATACATTTACCAAAAAATGCTGAAATCCTATATGTTGGAACACAACAGGGATCAATGTGTATTTGGTGTTTGATTGATGAGAAAGTAGGATTAGAACCACGACAATTCTATTTGTTTGGTACAGGACAACAAATAGAACGTATATTAGGGTATAGATACGTGTATATAGGTACGTTTAAACTTGATAATGATACGTTGATTTTACATTTATTTGAAAGTGTACCTGTATGATTTTAACAGACCAACAATACCAAGAAAAAGTCATTAAAAGTGCTATGTCAGAAATATTACGACAAGTACCTTTACAGTTTGAACAGTTCACTACGGTTGAAAAATATCTTAATTACGTTTACGAAATAGGTTATTTCCGTCGTAGTACACGGGGTAACGTAAAAAAGAATGTTGCTATTGAGCAGGTTAAAAACGGAATAGTAATCCACGAATACAAAAGTATATCGGATGCCGCCCGTGCCAACGAGATTTCTATTGAAGCTATACGTAGAGTAGTACGAGGAATTAATAATACGGCTAAAGGGTTTTATTGGCGTGTTAAAACAACTTAAATCAACATGGTGTCGCGGCTTGTCTTACATTATTTGTGTAAAGTAGTGTAAATGTACTGCTAAAATAAAAAAGGGCTTTGAACCAACGTTCTCAGCCCTTTTCTAAATCAAAACCAAACTGTAAAATGAAAAAATCTACTATTCGCACGACTTGCCCCTGCATAGTCGCCGAATTATCTTATGTAACTTATGAAAACTAATCTTCAAAGTTACATTTAGTTCCTTTTTCTTTGTACGGTCGTCAAGCGGTGGCATCTACTTCCTTAAATCTTAAATCAGCAAAATTTGTCATTTTAAGTTTCAAAGCCATTTCGGTTTCCTTTTTACCCCAAATCATTGCCACTACCAAAAGGATTAACGACAAGGCTTGTTCAAGTTTTTCTTCAAGTTCATCCTGTGGGATATCAAACGAAGTACAGAGTTCTGAGTGCATCGTTTGGTATGCTTCCGGTGTGGCGTTTACAATATCTGCCCAAATAAGTTTAAGATTTCGGAAAATCCAAATCCAGGCAATAATTTTCGTACCAATACCAATCCATTCGGCGGTGTTAATTTTCTCGTCGGCATAAGCCTTCATTCCGGTTTCAACTGCCCTGAGAATTCTCGTCAAGGCTTCTTTCAGATTGTTCATTTTTACCTCCTTTTTTAAAAACGTTTTTAACTTTATTAATTATAATGTGGCGATTTCGCCATGCTTTATCCAACAAACCCGTACCCCCGATTACGGTAATGGCACTATACGTCCAATCTTTCCATTCAGGAGTTAGTTTATCTGGGAATAAAAGTTGAAATCCTTGGAATAAGACAAGCATTATTGCTACCGAGGTAGGTCGAGTAATCTCTTTTTGAATTTCACGTATCGTTGCCATAATTCATAAATTTTAAGGTTTATAAAACAGTGAACTACCCATGAGCTAAAGACTCATGGGCTTCGTGGGCTGCGCAAGCATCCTTGCTCATGTCTCCACACGCTTTAATTTCCGCCGTTCCAGCGGTATGTATATTGTGAAACGCAAAACGCTTGATATTGTTAGCAGCGAGCAAATCCCTGTCATGGGTAGCTCCGCAAGCAGGACAAGTCCAGCGTCGCATAGAAAGAGTTAGATTATGGTTGATATAACCGCACGTACACATCTTGGAAGAAGGCTCAAACCTTCCGATTCGCAGAATGTTCACACCATTCTCCTTCGCCTTGTATTCAAGCAAGGTGTTGAAACGGTGTATGGCAATGTCTTCGAGAGCTTGCGCAAGGTGATGGTTCTTCACCATGTTGCTTGCGGTGAGCGTTTCAAGACAGATGGTGTCATACTGCGATACCAAGTCATGCGTAACCTTGTGGAGAAAATCATTCCTCTGATTGGAAACTCTTTCATGCGCCCTTGCGAGTTTGAGCCTTGCACGTTCCCTGTTCTTAGAACCTTTGGCTTTCTTGGAGAGAGAACGCTGCAAACGCTTAACCTTCTTGATAGAGCATTTCAGATATTTGTGGTTCTGTATTTCCGTTTCGTCAGAAAGAACGGCAAACATCTTGATGCCGAGGTCAATACCAACCGCTTTGCTTTCGCTGATTGGCTTTGCCTTCGCATCTTCCTCGTTTACCTCAACGAGTATGGAAATATAGTATTTGTTTGTCGGTGTCCGTGTGATAACGGATGTCTTGACAAGACCCTCAAACTTTCTGTGGAAGCGAGCCTTAATCCCTTCTCTGAATTTGGGAATATAGACCCTGCTTTCATCGAATTTTACTCTCGTATTCTGCGGTATGGAAAAACTCTGCCGGTTGTCTTTCTTAGACTTGAACTTAGGAAAACCTTTCTTTTCACGAAAGAACTTAACGAAAGCAGAGTCAAGATTGGCAAGAGACATTTGTAAAGAAGCAGAATTAACCTCAGAAAGCCAGCAATATTCCTCGGATTTCTTCATCTTAGGCAGTTCTTTCTTGATTTCATACCAAGATATATTAGTTCTGTCTTTCTGATAGGCTTTCACCTTCTTATCAAGAGCATAGTTATAGATGAAGCGACAGCAACCAAGATGCTTTGCAACAAGCACCTCCTGTTGCTTAGTCGGATATATTCTATATTTATATGCTCTATATTTCATACCACAAAGATAACAAATAATTTAGAAATAAACAAATAAAATTCTAAAAAAAAACGCAATTCATCCCACAAACTGAAGATTTGTGGGGTTTCTTGCGAAGTTCGTCTAAATGCCAGGGATAAACTCGGATACAAATATTCATGGTATGTAAGTATTGGCAACGAGGATTGTATGAGAAGGGGAAATATTAGGAATTTTAAATTATTGGACATGACAAAAGAGGAAATTGAAAATTACAAAGTCTTCAAGAAGGGAGACAAGCTGACAAAAAAGGGAAGTACGTTGGAAGTTATTGCCACTTTGGAAGAAGAAGTGGTAATAGTAAAATGTTCTAATAATGTAGCTGTTGTGTATACACATCAGGAGTTGTATAGCCATGACTGGAGGCTCAAGGTGACACCTGAACAGAAAGTGGTCGAACTCTCCGTTGCAGAAGTTGCAGAAAGGTTGGGTTACAGCCCTGCCTCGTTGAAGATTGTGGACAAATAGTAATATATTTGTCCTAGTTAGGGCCCTTAACTCAATTGGTCTAG
>Ga0209201_1000628_pt1 | contig 46623 bp, 43 predicted proteins | sample AD_UKC055_MetaG_FD_184411 | JGI IMG/M metagenome (GOLD analysis project Ga0209201, IMG submission 184411) | Active sludge microbial communities of municipal wastewater-treating anaerobic digesters from USA - AD_UKC055_MetaG (SPAdes) (version 2) | ecosystem: Engineered > Bioreactor > Anaerobic >... | reverse complement strand
TAATATTATTTACTCTAATACTAATATTTAGAAGATCAAAATCAATCATTTACAATAAAGTTGCTAAGGAATAAAGAATTATTAAAAAATTATAGACATTAAAATAGAATTATAGAATCTAAAAAGGTTTTTTAATCACTTTAATAGTGTACAAGGGGTCAGGTACCTTGTATGCTAAAAAAATGAGACTTTGGTGTCAGGCACCTTTGTCTCATATTTTTATATATTTTATAATTTTTAGCTCTGAAAGGTAAGTTATAGACGAAACATATTCTTGACAATAATAGAGAAATTATTAAAATTAAAAAAGATATACTATATATTAATATAAGAAAAATTATTATATGAGGAGGTAGCTTAAAATGACAGAAAAAAATGATTATGGCTTCGAGGAAAAAGAAGCAAAAGCATTTGAACGTTTATGTGTTTTAGTTTTAGATGGCTCAGGTTCTATGAATGAACCTAACCCTGAGGCTGGCTTAACAAAAGCAGAATCAATAAATCAGGTTGTAAAAGATACAATTCTTGAGCTTCAAGAACGTCCAATTTCAAAAGATTTACTAATTACAATATTAACATATGATAATAAAGTTGATAATAATCCTGTTTTACCTATCACTCCAATTGAAGATATAGATGTTTCTCAATATAATTTTAATCCAATGGAAATGAATGGAGTGATTAGAGGTGGACAAACTGCAATAGGTGATGCTCTTTTATGTGCGTATAATATCACAAAGGATTTTGTATTAGATAAAGATGCAGAATATCCTCGAAGTGCTGTGATACTTTTAATGTCTGATGGAATGAATAACTGTGGTGAAGATCCAAAAGGAGTCTCAGATCAGATACATAATGAGATAACGCAAAAAGAATTAAGAAATAAAATTAGAAGAATATGCGCTCTTGGTTTTGGAGATCCAAATGATAAAAATAGTTTAGACACAGATTTATTAAGAAGTATAGTAACTGAACCAAAAGATGGTCCAGAGGGAAATTATTTACAAAGTTTAAATCCTGATATAATAATTGAATTCTTTTTAAAAAGTTTTATGAGATAATTTTTAATATATTTTAAATAAATGAAGATTTTTGGGAAAGTTAAGGAGTTTTTTAAGAGACCAAAAATATCTGAAAATAGTGACATAAAAGCAAATAATAACATAATAAACTCTAAAAATAGCTTTGCTGTAGAAACTTATAATGAAAATGAAACTATTTCTTATGATTATGACATCAAAAGATTAGGTGGGGGGTCAAAGCCCCGTTCCAATAGAGGAAATCAAGATTCCTTTTTTATAAAGAAGAATGTAGTTACTATAGCAGACGGTGTTGGTTCAAGTGTTGGTTCTGAAGAGGCATCAAAAATAGTAACAGAAAGCTTTACTGAATTTTGTTTAAATGAGAAAGATGTTAACTTTGAAACAATAGAAGAAATCTGGAAGAAATTGGGAGAAGAATTAAAAAAAGAATATGAAAATTATAAAAACTCAAATGAAATTAATTTTAATAGAGTAATAACATCATGCTTTGCGACAACTCTTCTTTCTTTAATTGAAACTGAAAAATATTATTTTGTTACATATTTAGGAAATGGAAGTATATGGTATATTAGGGGAGATTTTGTAGATTTTTTTAATAATAAAAATAATAGAAAATGGCCATGGTGTGCAGTTGATTTATTAATTCCACATACCAGTTATAATGGTGATGAAATATTATTTGGTATTTTAGATCAAAATGGCTTAAATGGCTCACCAAAAATATTCAAGATAAAAAAGGATTCAGAGCTTGGAGAAATTTTTATTTTAACAACAGATGGAGTATCATCTAATGATAAAGTAAGAATTATATACGATGAAAATGAACCATCAATTCCAAAATTTTCTGAAATAAACATTAACATCTACTCCTTGCTTATTGAGTTAAAAAATTATATTGATAATTATATTGATAATGATGAAGATAATAAAACATTAAACGATCTAATAAATAATTTTTTAAATAAAAGAAAATTTGATGATGATGCAACAATAGCAATATCGATAAGTGAAAAAGCTATAGAATATATTAAAAACAGAAAACAGGAAGTTAAAGATGATATTGCAGGTTATTAAAAATTCTATTATTTCTTCTAATTTAACTGACGATGATCTTCTAAATGGTATAAATTGTCTAAATATAGAAATAGATGATTCTTGTTTTCCTGAGAGTAATAAAATTTATAAAATTATAAAAATAAATAATAGAATTTATAATGATTTGTTATGCAAAATATATGATAAAGAGCCAAAATCGCTCATTACTATTATAAATAAACTTAATGTAGAAGGTGAAAAAGCTAAAAATTGTGGAACTTTAAAGGCCCTTCCTTTATTTTTATTTAAAACATCTTATAAAAATAAGATGTCATATGCAGTAATAATGAGGAAAGTCAGAGGGGATAGATTTGATAAAATTAGATTTAAAAGGGAATATGAAAATCTTTCATTATTATCAAAATTGAAACTTTGTTATCAATTAGCTATAGCTATGCAGGTTCTTACAGAGATATCAATAATTCATGGAGATTTTGGATTTGATAATATGGTAATAGATATTTCAGATGAAGATGATCCCAATTTTTATATAATTGATTTTGATCTTGGTTCAGCAACTGATAAAATGTTTATTCCTCCTGGTGCATCGAAAGATCAAAATGAATTTATACCTTTTGAAATATGGCAAAAAAAATTAAATGGTGATGATATTAATGTCGATAGAAATGCAGAAAATTGGACTATAGCAGCAGCTATACATTGCATTTTATTTTCTTTTAGTTATTATTTTTTTGTAAATAGTATTGTTGATTACAAAAAATATATAACTGATAAAAATAATAAATGGCCATATATAGAAAAATCAAGTATTTATTTTAGAAAAGATAATTCTTATAGTTATGATAAATATTTACAAAAGTTTGAACTTTTATCTCCTGAATTTCAAGAAAAATTGTCAACAGTTTTTCAAAAAGGTTTTTTGGAGCCAGATTATAGATATACTCCAACTCAATGGAGAAAGTATATATTTGATGAATTATTAACGAATAAAAATTTATCTAATAGCACATTTGAAGATAAATCTTATATTAATACATTCGAAGAATCAGAAGATAAATATAAAAAGGCGATAGAATTAAATCCTAAAGATGCTGAGGCACATAATAATTTAGGTGTTTTATATTATAATCAGAATAAATTCAAAGAAGCAGAATATGAATATAAAAAAGCAATAGAATTAAACCCTAATCATGCTGGAGCACATAATAATTTAGGAGGTCTATATTATACACAGAAAAAATTCAAAGAAGCAGAATATGAATTTAAGAAAGCAATAAAGTTAGATCCTGATTTTGCTGTAGCACATTATAATTTAGGAGCTCTATATTATACACATAAAAAATTCAAAGAAGCAGAATATACATTTAAAAAAGTAATAGAATTAAACCCTATAAATGCTAATGCCCATTTTGCTTTAGGGAATTTATATTTTAATCAAAATAAATTCATAGAGGCAGAATATGAAATTAAGAAAGCCATAGAATTAAAACATGATTATGCCGAAGCACATTGTAATTTAGGTGTTTTATATTCTAATCAAAATAAACTTATAGAAGCAGAATATGAATATGAGAAAGCTTTAAAAATAAATCCTGATTATGCCGAAGCACATTATAATTTGGGTGTTTTATATTCTAATCAAAATAAACTTATAGAAGCAGAATATGAATATAAGAAAGCTTTAAAAATAAATCCTGATTATGCCGAAGCACATTATAATTTAGGTGAACTATATTCCAAACAAAATAAACTTAAAGAGGCAGAATATGAATATAAGAGAGCAATAGAATTAAACCCTAATTATACTGAAGCACATGTTGGTTTATGTCTTTTATACTTTAATAAAAATAAATTTAAAGAGTTAGAACATGAATTTAAGAAAGTTATAGAGTTAAACCCTAATTATTTTGATCTTAGTCAAATTCACAAGATTTTGGGTCTTTTGTATGTTAATCAGAACAAATTCAAAGAGGCAGAATATGAATTTAAGAAAGCAATAGAATTAAACCCTGAAGATGTTGAAGCACACAATTATTTAGGTGTTTTATATTATAATCAGAATAAATTCAAAGAAGCTGAATATGAATATAAGAGAGCCATAGAGTTAAAACATGATTATGCTGAAGCACATCATAATTTAGGCAATTTATTTATAGTTTTAGGAAACAAAAATGATGCTAAGAAAGAGTTATTTTTAGCAAGAGAAATTTTTATTAAAGAAGGTAAATTTGATCTTGTAAAAAAGATAGATGAAGATATAAAAAATTATTTAAAATAATTTAAAATTAAAAAATTTATTTATAAAATACAGAAAATTAACAAACAACGAGCATCTTCAAGAAATTATTTCACAATATAAACCAACTTATTATAATTGGTGGATATTTGCTGTAGGTGAAATTTTAATATTATTTACTCTAATACTAATATTTAGAAGATCAAAATCAATCATTTACAATAAAGTTGCTAAGGAATAAAGAATTATTAAAATATTATAGACATTAAAATAGAATTATAGAATCTAAAAAAGTTTTTTTAATCTCTTTAATAGTGTACAGGAGGTCAAGCACCTTGTATGCTAAAAAAATGAGACTTTGGTGTCAGGCACCTTTGTCTCATATTTTTATAAATTATCTGGTTTAATTTTGTAAGGCAGGTTATGAACTTAAACAATAATTTGACAAAGGGGGTAAAATTTCATAAAATTCTATGGATGATGAGAAAAAATGAGTATTCTGTTCTATTGAAAACCTGTTTATATCATATTGTTGGAGGAAAAATTTTTTGAAAGGCAAAAAATTACTATCAATTAGTTTCATAATGATACTTATCGCTCTAACTACTCGAATACTTGGCTTTGTAAGAGAAGAAGTTATTGCTTATTTTTTTGGGACAACCTTTGTATCTGATGCAATAAAAATTTCAACATACATTCCATTAACTATTTCAAACTTATTAGTTGCAGGTCTTTTATCAGCAATTTTTATTCCAGTATTTACAGATTTTCTTGTTGGTAAAAAAGAAGATGAGATGTGGGAAACATTTAATATTTTGTTCAATATCATTGGATTTATTTTTATAATTTTATCTATAGTTTTCTTTGTTTTTTCAAAAGAAATTGTTCATTTGATGGCTCCTCATGCTTCGGATGAAATGAAAAATCTTGCAACAACAATTTTTATCTATCTAATACCTCAAATACTTATTCTTGCTTGGGCTTCACTACTAACAGGTCTTCACAATACATATGAATCTTTTATAATTCCTGCAATTGGAGGAGTTTTATATAATTTATCAATTGTTTTTTCTTTGATTTTTTTAGTTAAATATTTTGGAGCATATGCGATAATTTATGGGGCTCTTTTTGGCTCTATATTGCAACTTTTAATTCTTATTCCTTTTTCAATAAAAAAGGGATGGAGATATAAATTTATTTTTAATATTAAAAATCCATATGTTAAAAAAATAGGACTACTTGCAATCCCCATTTTGATTAATTCTACCTTTGGATATATAACTCCAATTTTTGAAAAATCAATTGGTTCATCGTTTGGTGAAGGAGCGATATCTTCTCTTGATTATTCTTATAAAGTATCACAGCTACCTCTTGGTATTTTTGCTTTTGTTATATCTCTTGTTATCTACCCGACGCTTTCACAACTTGTATCAAAAGGAGAAATAGAGAGATTGGGGAAAACAGTTCAATTCGGTTTAAGATTAATTTTATATCTTATGATTCCATCAGCTCTTGGTTTAATTTTACTTTCATTTCCAATTGTAAGACTCCTTTTTGAACAGGGTATGTTTGGAGGAAGTTCAACATTAGTTGTTTCAAACTTACTTATTTATTATTCAATTGGTATTCCTTTCTGGGGTATGACATCTCTTCTTGTAAGAGTTTTTTATTCATTCAAAGATACAATTACTCCTGTTATAATTAGCATAGTAACAATAGTTATACAGATATCTCTTTATATAATAAACTCTAAGTTAATGGGTCTATCTGGAATTCCTTTAGGGGCTTCAATTGCGAGCATTTTACAATTTGCTCTACTTTATTATTTTTTAAATAAAAAAATGAAAAATTTAAATTTGAAAGAGTTTTTGTTAAGATTTTCATTTATCTCAATATATTCTTTTTTTGCAGTGACTGTTTCATATTTTATCTCAAAATATTTTGATAAAAATGGCCTAACTCTATCGAAAATGGGTCAAATTTATCAGGTTGGAACTGCAATAATTGTAACTTTAATAATATATTTTATAATATTATTCATTAGAGATTATAAGGAGATTAAGTTAGAAATGGAGAGAATTAGAGGAGGATTAGATGAAAAAGTCAAGTAAGATTATTATAACAATTTTGATAATTTTAATTGTACTAATAGTTAGTTTTGTCGGTTATATATATTATATTTTATCATCTGTTAACCCCCCTGCAGAAGAGAATGGTGAGAATTATGTTCCACCTAAAGAGATGGATTGGAATAAAAAAATAAACATACTTCTTGTTGGTATCGATCAAAGATATGAAGATGAAATGAGTAGATCAGACACAAACCTTCTTTTATCAATAGATCCAAATGATAAAAAAATTACAATTATTTCTTTACCAAGAGATACTTTTTGTGAACTTCCTGGCTATGTAGGATATCAGAAACTTGCTCATGCACACTCTTATGGAGGTGTTCCTCTGCTTATAAAAACTGTTGAAAATATTCTTAAGATTGAAATACCATTTTATGTTGAAGTTAATTTTGAGGGTTTTGTTAAGATGATTGATTTAATTGGAGGGGTTACTATTGATGTGGAAAAAGATATGGATTATGAATCATACCTTGGTGATGTTAAGATTCATCTTAAAAAAGGTTTGCAACATTTAAACGGTGAGAAAGCTTTAATGTATGTTAGATTTAGAATGGATGAGACAGGTGATATTGGTAGAATGGAAAGACAGCAAAAATTTTTAAAAGCACTTATTGAGCAATCTTTGAAAATAGAAAACACAATAAGATTACAAAAAGTTTTGATTGAACTTAAAAATTGGGTGAGAACAAATCTTGAACCATGGCAGATAATAAAATTAGGAACCCTACTTAATAATATAGACAATGATAATATTACAACAATAACATTACCTGGATATCCTGGATGGTATTCTGATGGGTTGTCATATTATTTTCTTTATAATGATAAAGTGGAAGATATAATTAATACATATTTAAAAGATGAGTAATTTTTTGAAATTCATTTCATACATTTATAATGAAAGTTTTATAAATAAAATTTTTTCAACAATTTCAGATTTATATAATGAAAGTTACTTAAATAAATTATTTCAAAAAATAAAAAGTTTATATTTCGATAGTTTTATATACTCTGTATTAATAAAAGAAGAAGATGAAATTAATATGAAATTTAACTTTAGTTTAATAAAATATGAAGGAACTATAGAATCTATAATAATTTTTATTTCAGTTTTTGGAATATTTTTTTCATTAAATATTTCAGATTTAATTATCAAATTATTGATGTTGATTTTTTTATATTTTATTCTCTATTTTACTATTTTTGATAAAGAAACCCTGAGAAGTTCATTCATATATAAAATAATCTCAAGGAGCATCGATGGTTGATTTTGGAGCTGTCATTTTCTCTCTTCTTTCTGTTCTTTCATTTCCAATACAACCAATTTTAAGTTTATCTTTTACCTTACCTTTATTTTTTTACTATTTTCCAAAAAATTTTCCTCTTTTCCTTATTCCTCTTTATCCTCTTCTTGATTTTTTTATAAGAAGGAGAGTTCCATCTCTTGCTTCATTTTGGGATGAAGGCTTTATAATTCTACTTTTTTTAATCATACTTTTAAGAGTTAAGAAGAAAGAGATAAAATTTACATCCTTGATTATTCCTGTTCTTATTTTTCTTCTTTTTTTACTATTTTCGGCATATTTTAGTTCAATAGATTATAGAGTTGCAATTGATGGTATAAGAAGTTATTTAGAAATGTTTTTGTTTTTTTTAATAATAATAAATTACATAGATGACAAAAAGAAGGTAAATGTTCTTTTAGATATTGCTTCAGTCGTTTTATTAATTATCTCTTTATATGGAATCTATCAATTCATATTTAAAGTTTCAATTCCAGCAGCATGGATTGATAAAGATCTTGAAACATCTATATCGACAAGAGCTTTTAGTATTTTTGGCTCTCCAAATTCACTTGCTGGATACTTAATATTAATGTTACCTCCTTTTTTTATGTTATTTATTGAAGAGAAAAAAAATTCTAAAAAAATATATTATTTTTTTATTGTTCTAATCTCACTATTTTGTCTATTTTTTACCCTCTCAAGAGCTGCGCAACTATCGATAATTGCTTCATTTATCCTTTTCACTCTTTTATATAAAGACAAGAGATATTTCTTTGTTATTTTACTTATACTTTTAGCATTTATATCTATACCTCAAATCAGAATAAGATTTATGAACTTAATATCACCAATTTATATTGAAAAGGCAAAAACATATGGAAGAATATATCGATGGAACCTTGCGTTATCAATTTTCTCTCTCCATCCATTATCTGGTGTTGGGCCAGGTGGTTTTGGAGGTGCTGTTGCAAGTAAACTTGGAATGTTTGAAGGTTTATATGTTGATAATTATTATTTGAAGACTCTTGTTGAAACAGGTATTTTTGGTTTTCTCTCTTTTTTATATCTAATATTATCGATTTTAAAAAAAGGGATTTCAAATTTTATAAAACTTTTTGATGAAAAAAGTAAAAGTTTGTCTCTTGGTATTTTTCTTGGTATTTTAGCATTTCTTTTGAATAATTTTACCGAAAATCTCTGGGAAATTCCTGTTTTAAGTGCAACCTTATGGATGCTTGTTTCATTTTTATATATTTTAGGGAGAAAGGAATGATTAGAGTTGCTCTTTTTATAAGTGGTGGAGAAAAAGGTGGCTCAAAATATCAAGTTTTAAAAATTGCTGAAGGATTAAAAGATAAAGTTGAATTCACTTTTTTTACTTTTTATGAAGGTATGTTAACAAATGATATAAGAGATAAAAATTTCAAAAATTACCATTTTAAAGAACTTTTACCCCTTAAGAAAATTAACACTATTTTAAAAGATGAAAAGTTTGATTTAATCCATACATATGGATTCAGAGGAAATTTCTATGGAAGAGTTCCTTTATGGAATATAAAAATACCAGTTGTATCAACATATACAAGTTTTATGAGAGATGATTATAATAGTAAAATAAAGGGTATATTATTCGAAAAAATAGATGATTTAACCTTAAATATTCCAGAAATTATCATTGTATCTTCTAAAGCAATTTTAGATTATGTGAAAGATAGAGGTTATAAAAAAACAATTAAACTCATTCATGTGGGAATAGATATTGAAAATGATTTTTATAAAAGAGAAGATTTTGGTTTAAAAGATGATGATTTTGTTATTGGTAGTGTTATGAGATTTGAAAAAGTTAAGAATCCATTATTTTTGATAGATATTTTTTATGAGGTTCAAAAAAAGAAAAAAAATTCAAAACTTGTTCTTGTTGGTGATGGTTCTCTGAGATCTGATATTGAAAGGAAAATAAAGGAATATAATATCGAAGATAAGGTAAAATTACTTGGTTTCAGAAAAGATGCAAAAAAAATCTATAAGATTTTTGATGTTTTTGTTTTAACATCTTTAAAAGAGGGCTTCTCTATAAGCACTCTTGAGGCAATGTCAACCTTTTTACCTGTTGTTGTTTCAGATTGTGGTGGTGTGAGAGAAATGGTTGAAGATGGTGTCAATGGTTTTATAATAAAAGATTTTAATAAAGATGATTTTGTTGAAAAAATTCTTTTATTTAAAAATAAAGATTTAATAAGAGATTTTGGTGATAGGAATAGAAAAAAAATCATTGATAATTTCCTATCTGAAACAATGTGTGATGAAACTTTAAAAGTATATGAAGAGGTTATAAAATGAAAAAGATTCTTTTTGTTTCATTTTCCTCTCCTCCTATTGGAAGTGGTGGTGGGGAGAGAGTTACAAAATTATTAAAGTATTTAGATTCTTTTGATAGATATCTTCTTATAAGCGATTATCCAACTTGTAGATATAAAGATGATTCCTCAAGAATTTCTGAAGATATTAAAGTTTATAGAGTTTTATTTAAAGATCCAAGACTTTTTGTTCCTAAGTTTATATATAAAATCCTTAAAAAAAATCATAAAGAAGAAAAAGATATTATTGAGAAATATAAAATAATTCCACAATCCTTTGCTACAAAAATAAGACTTATGTTTTTTATTCCAGATGATAAGATAAGATGGGCAAAAGATTCGATGAAAGAAGGAGAAAAAATAGTTGAAGAGAACAAAATTGATATTGTTATTACTACAGGTCCACCACATTCAACACACTTAATAGGACTTTATTTAAAGAGAAAAAAGAATATAAAATGGGCAATGGATCTAAGAGATTTATGGAGTGAAAATCCGTTTGTTTTTTATCCTAAAAGATCAAAAATAAAAAACCAAGAACTTGAAGAAGAATGTTTAAAAGAGTGTGATTTAATAATAGCTGTTACAGAATCGTTTAAGAAAGTTCTTCTTAATAAGTTTGATTTTTTGAAAGAAGAAAAAATAAAAGTTGTTCACAATGGTTATGATAAAGAGGATTTTGTAGTAAAACCAAAAGATCTCCTAGGTTTTACAATAACTTATGCTGGAAGTTTTTACTCACTTCAAACGCCCATATTTTTTTTAAAAGCATTTAAAGATTTAATCGATGAAAACGATGAATTTAAAAAAGAAGCAAAAATATATATTCTTTCCCCTTTTGAGGATAATGTAAATAAAATTGTAGACGAATTGAAACTCAACGATAATGTTATTGTTTCAGGATTTATACCTCATAAAGAAGCAATAAGTTATATTTTAGGTTCAAAACTTTTATTTCTATTTTTAGGTAGAGGTGGAGAGGTAACTGTTCCACAAAAAACATTTGAATATTTAGGTAGTGGAAAGAGAATTATTGCAACAGTTCCAGATGGAGAATGTAAAGAGATATTGATAAATTGTGGAGTAAAAGATATTGTTGACCCAGATGATATCGAAAGAATTAAGAGAAAACTATTAGAAATTTATAAAGATTATAAAGAAGGTAAAAACATTAGTTTAAATAAAGAGATGGTTGAAGAATTTTCAATGGAAAAAATATCAAAAAAATTCAAAGATTCATTAATAGAAGGAGGAATTTTATGAATGTTTCTGTTTTTGGTCTTGGCGCTGTAGGTCTTCCATTATCATTAGTTTTAAGTATAAAAGGTTTAAAAGTTTTTGGAGTTGATATAGATGAACAAAGGATTTCGAATATAAAAGATGGAAAAAGTGGAATTTATGAATTTTATAATGAGAAAAGCATAGATGAAATAATTGTTGATGAGATAAAAAAAGGGAACTTTATACCTACCATAGACTATGAATATGCTTTAAAAAACTCTAACATTATTATGATAACAATACCTTTACCATTACTAAAAAACAAAAAAGTAAATTATAGTTATTTGATAGATGGAGCTAAAAATATTGGAAAGAATTTGAAAAAAGGGGATCTTGTTGTTTTAAGGAGCACAGTTCCAATAGGAACAACAAGAGATCTACTACTTCCAATTCTTGAATATCATTCTAACTTAAATGTTGAAAAAGATTTTTTTCTTTCATATGTTCCAGAGAGAATGGCTGAAGGAAAGGCATTTGAAGAGTTAATAAATATGACAACAGTAATATCTGGAATTGGAGAAAATAGTATAAATAAATCCTTAGAATTTTTTAAAAACTATTTTAATGGAGATTATCATATTGTTAATCATATTGAAGTTGCTGAAGCGTCAAAATTGATTGAAAATCTTCAAAGAGATTTAAACATTGCTATGGTTAACTCTCTTTCAATTTTTCTACTCAAAAATAATTTAATTCCAAGTGATGTTATTGAAACCGCAAAAACACATAAAAGGGTAAAAAATTTACTTTCACCAGGCCTTGGTGTTGGAGGACACTGTCTTCCTTATGCATATTACTATTTAAAAGAGAGTAAAAAAGAGTTTAAAGATGAATTGGAACTTTTTGAGGTTGGAAGAAGAATAAATGATGATATGCCAAAAAAAGTTTTAAATTTAATTATAAAAAAATTGAAACAGATTGGTAAAAACCCAAAAAATTGTAAATTATCAATTCTTGGTTTAGCGATGAAAGATTATTCAAAAGATACAAGAGAGAGTCCATCATTAAAATTTTTTGAACTTTCTAAAAAACATTTTAAAGAAGTTTCAATTTATGACAAAGAAGTTGACATAAATCTTTGTGAAAAAGTTGATAGCATAGAAAAAGCTTTGAAAGATTCTGATGTCTTAGTTATACCAATTTTACAAAATTTTCATAAGGATTTAAAAATAGAGTTCATTAAAAATTTAATGAATGAAAATCCATTAGTTATTGATATAAAAAAACTATTTGATGTTGATGAACTAAATAAATTTGGTATTAAATATATATTGTTTTAAAAAATATAATTCAGTAGATTAATAGTGAATATAATTTTACATATAACAAAATATGAACAGTGGATTAAAGAAAAAGAAACAGGAGCAGGAGCATATAGAAGTAATACATTAGATTCTCAAGGATTTATACACTGTTCAACTAAAGAACAAATTTTAAGAGTCGCAAACTCTTTGTTTAAAAATCAAAAAGGATTGGTATTAATTGTTATAGATTCTAACAAAATCACTTCAGAGATAAAGTATGAAAATCTTGAAGGTGGTTCAGAATTATTTCCACATATATATAGATTATTAAATATCGATGCTGTTATCAAGGTTTTAAAATTTGAACCAGGAATTGACGGCAACTTTACCCTTCCAGAAGAGTTATCAAATCTTTTTATTATCTAATTTTTTTTTCCTATATCTAAAAAATGTTAAAAAAGGGTCAGTCCCTAATTTAACATTTTTAAATTAAAAAGATTTTTTCAATTGATTGACTATATGGATAACTGAACCAAGTGGAACTTTTGATGCTTCTAAAATCGCTTCTGAGAGAGTAGGATGAGTGTGTATTGTATCACTTATATCTTCAAGTTTTAGATTATTTTTTATTGCTAAAGTGAGCTCACCTATTAAATTTGAAGCATCATAACCTATAATCTGAGCCCCTATTATTTGATGATTTTTTTCATCAGCAACTATTTTTACAAACCCTTCGGTTGAATTTATAGATACTGCTTTACCATTTGCAACAAATGGAAACTCACCTTTAATGACAGAAATTCCTAAAGACTTCGCTTCTTCTTCTGTTAATCCAACAGTTGCAATTTCTGGATTTGAAAAAATAACCCATGGTATAACTCTATAATCCATTTTTACATCTTCACCAGAAATAATCTCAGCGACAACTTCACCCTCTTTCATTGCTTTATGTGCAAGAAGTAATCCTCCTGTTACATCACCAATAGCATAATGATTTGGAATATTTGTTCTTAAATATTCATCAACAACTATTCTTTCTTTTTCAGTTTTTATACCAACATTTTCAAGACCTATATTCTCTGTATTAAATTTTCTTCCAATTGATACAAGAACTTTTTCTGTTTCAATCACTTCTCCATTTTCTAAACTTAAATTGACCTTTCCATTTTTATTTTTTATCTCTTCTATCTTTACTCCTAATTTAAAATCAATGCCTCTTTTTTCTAATATCCTTTGCATAAAATTGGTTATTTTTTTATCTTTTAAAGTTGGTATAATTTGTGGCATCATTTCAATAATTGTTACCTTAACGCCAAATGCATTGAAAAAATTCGCAAATTCAATCCCTATTGCTCCTGCTCCCACTATTACAATCTCTTTTGGATATTCAGTTAATTCAAGTGCATCATCTGAAGTTAAAACATTTACACGATCAATATTAAAATTTTTGAAAATTGCTGGTTCAGAACCCGTTGCAATAACAATATCTTTACCTTTAAATCTCTCTTTTCCATTTTCAGTTTCAACTTCAACTAAATTTCTATCTAAAAGGTAACCATTGCCATTTTTAATCAAAATTTTTCTTGAATTAATAAGAATTTCTAAACCAGATACAAGTTTTTTAACTACACTATCTTTCCAATTTTTTATCTCTTCTGGATTAAAAGTAATTTCTTTTATATCTATTCCAAAAACTTTTGATTCTTTTGCTTCTCTATAAACTTCTGCTGCTTTTAATATAGCTTTTGTTGGAATACATCCTCTATTAAGACAAGTCCCTCCAAGCTCTCTTTTTTCTATAAGTAGAACCTTTTTTCCTAAATCAGCTGCTCTTATTGCACATACATATCCAGCTGAGCCAGAGCCTATTATTATTAAATCAAACTCCTCCATATTAGACCACCAACTCTTTATCAACTCCATTTTTATATGCATACTCAAGTGCTTCAATCTGCATATTTTTTAATTTATCTTTAAAAAACGCTCCTCTTTCTGATAGTTTTTCAACTCTTTCAATTATATCAATGGCAATGCTAAATCTATCAATTTGATTCATTATTGCAAGTTGAAGTGGAGTTGTTATACCACCTCTACCTTTTAGAAAGGTAGCAAGATATGAAGAATCAATTCCAATTTTTCTATTCTCTCTATATCCTCTAACATGTAGATTTGTATGATTTGTTCTTCTATATGTTAATCTATGTATTAACCATGGATACCCATGGAAATTAAAAATTATTGGTTTATTTTTTGTGAAGTATGAATCAAACTCTCTATCAGTTAAACCATCTGGATGTTCTAAGTTTTGTGTTAAAGTAAAAAGATTCAATACATTTATATATCTTATCTTCAAATCACTAAATTTCTCTTTTATAATATTTATTGCATAAATTGTTTCTTTAGTAGGTATATCTCCACAACTTGCAACAACAACATCAGGTTCTTCATCTAAATGAGTGGAAGCAAAATCCCATATACCAATTCCTTTTGTTGCATGTTTAAATGCTTCATCCATATTTAAATATTGAGGATGATTCTGTTTATCAATAACAATAATGTTAATTCTATCTGTTGTTTGAAGAGAGTGCCAGACAACCCAGAGGAGAGTATTTGCATCAGGAGGAAAATATACTCTAACAACATTAGGCCATTTATCAACTATCGAATTTATAAAACCAGGGTCTTGATGTGTGAAACCATTATGATCCTGTCTCCATACAACAGATGTTAATAGAAGATTTAAAGACGATATCGGGGCTCTCCATGAAATATCTGTTGATATATCAACCCATTTTCCAAATTGACTTACCATTGAAGAGATTATCGGAGAAAAACCTTCATATGTATTTAAAATTCCATGTCTTCCTGTTAAAAGATAGCCTTCAAGCCATCCTTCAATTGTGTGTTCTGAAAGATACTCCATAACTTTCCCAAATGGTGAGAGATAACCCTCATCGCTATCTTCTGGTAAAATTTTTGCCATCCATGTTTTTCCAAATTCAAAGGTTGCATCTAATCTATTTGATTTTGTTTCATCTGGACCAAAAACTCTAAAATTTTCTGGATTTAATTTTATAACCTCTTTTAAAAATTTTCCAAGAGGTTTAGTATTTTCAAAATTTGTCTCTACTCTTTCTTTAATTTCAACAGAAAAATCAACAGGGTCAGGTAGTTTTAAATCTTTTCTTAATAATTCACAATTTGAATTTGGATTTGCACTCATTCTTTTATCACCTTTTGGAGAAAGTTCCTTTAAATCTTCTCTTAAACTTCCATTTTCCTCAAAGAGCTTGTTAGGTTCATAACTTAGTAGCCACTCTTCAAGATATTTTAAACTCTCAGGATTTTCTTTTGCATCAGAAAATGGAACTTGATGTGCTCTCCAATATCCCTCAATGAAATGTTCATTTATCTTTTTTGGTGCAGTCCAGCCCTTTGGAATTCTTAAAATTATCATTGGATAGTTGAATCTTTTAGGTGATTTATTCTTTCTTGTTTCTTTCGATATTGATAAAATTCTTTCTATTGAATAATCTATAACTTTTATCATCTTATCGTGAACTTCAAATGGTTCATCTCCTTCAATTAATTTTGGTTCATATCCATATCCTTTGAAAAGAGAGATAAGTTCATCATCCTCTATTCTTGATAGAATTGTTGGATTGTTTATTTTATATCCGTTCAAAAGTAAAATTGGTAAAACCATTCCATCATTTACTGGATTTAAAAATTTGTTTGAGTGCCAAGAGGTTGCAAGAGGTCCTGTCTCTGCTTCACCATCTCCAACGACTGTTATCGCTATTAAATCTTTGTTATCAAAAACTGCACCATAACTATGGGAAAGTGAATAACCAAGTTCGCCTCCCTCTTGTATTGAACCAGGAAGTTCAGGAGTACAATGACTTCCAAATCCACCTGGGAAAGAAAAAGATTTAAAAAGATTTTTTAATCCAATCTCATCTTGACTGAATTCTGGATAAAATTCACTCAATGTACCTTCAAGATATACTGGAGCAATAACTCCTGGAGCACCATGCCCAGGTCCTGCAATAAAAATGGCATTCAAATTGTATTTATTTATAACTCTATTTGAATGTATATAGATAAAGCTTAAGCCAGGACTCGCACCCCAATGACCAAGAACTCTATTTTTTATATGCTCTTTTTTTAAAGGTTCTTTAAGAAGGGGATTATCTTGAAGATATATCATTCCAGCTGCAATATAGCAGCACGCTTTAAAATAATCATTTATTTTATCCGGGATTATGTCTTGTAATAACATATTTTACCTCCTTTTGAGGTTAATTTTATATCAACAAATTTTAAACAATTTTAATGCTCTTTTAGAAATTTTAACAGAAAATCTTTAGCTTTTAATAAATTTTTTCCCCCTTCTTCAGATAGTTCTTCCCCAAAGTCAAAATCATAACCTCTAATTGATAAAAGATAAAATTCATAATTCTTTTTGTTAATATTTTCAGCCCAGATTAAGAGTTCTTCAGGCGAAAGATGATGAGTTAAAGGAGAAAATTTTGGCTCTTTTTCTATTTTTCTGAAGTTTATATCTTCTCCTTCTAATGCTGCATCAACAAAAATAACAGTTTCAAAATCTTTTATATCGTCTAATATATCAATAGAAAGCTCCTGAATTTTAATTTTTGAAATTTTTTCATCAATTAAATCCAGGAGCTTTATTCCTAAACCATCATCTTTTCTATACTCATTACCAAAACCAACAAGAACTGTTTTATTAATCTCTTTTAACAAAATTTATCAAATTTCCATTAGAATCATAAAGTTCAATAAGAAGAGGCATCTTACCTATTGCATGTGTTGAACAGGATAAACAAGGGTCATAACATCTTATTGCACCCTCAACTCTATTAAGCATACCTTCAGTTAAATTTTTTCCATCAACAAACTCTTTAGCAACACTTTCAACGCTTTTGCTCATTGCCCAGTTGTTATGTCCTGTTGCTACAATTAAGTTTACTTTTTCAATTGTGCCTTTTTCATCTACCCAATAGTGATGTATTAAAGTTCCTCTTGGTGCTTCTATAACACCGATTCCTTCTTCATTTGATACCTTCCCTGAAATTAATACATCTTTTGATAAACATTCAGAATCTTCAAGGATTTCTCTTGTTCTTTCAAGACCATATATCGCTTCAATTAATCTCGCATAATGAAAATATAACGAACCTTCAACTGGTTTACCATTATTTATTTTTTTGAAATTTTTTAAATACTCATTCGCAATAGGTGTGGATATTTTATCAGCAACATTTAATCTTCCAAGAGGACCAACTCTATATACTCCTTCAGGCCATCCAAGGGATTTATAATATGGAAATTTCAAATAACTCCAATCTTCAACTCTTTCACCAATATATTTTAAATAATATTTATCTTTAAAATCTTTTACAACATCACCATTTTTATCCATAAATCTAATCTTTCCATCATAGAGTTCAAGAGAACCATCATCTTTAACAAGTCCCATATAGCCTGTTGGAAATGATGCAAATTTATCACAAACTTCTTTATTGTCTTCTATATATTTTGTTGCAATTGATATTCCATCTTCTACATAAGAAATCATTTCATCAATACCTTTTAAAATTTCATCTCTAACTTTTGGATCAAGTGCTTGATTAACTCCACCAGGTATTGCAAATATTGGATGGATTCTTCTTCCTGCAACAAGTTCTATTATTCTCTGTCCAAATTTCCTAAGTTTAACTGCTTTTAAAGCAAGTTCAGGATTTGCCTGAATTAAACCAGCAACATTTCTTATCCTTGGATCAGCATCCCATCCTAAAATTAAATCTGGACCTGCAAGTTCAAAGAAATGCATAGAATGAGATTGAATTATTTGACCCATATGTATGAGTTCTCTAAGTAATTTTGCAGGTCTTGGAATATCAACGCCGAGTATATCATCTGTTGCTTTTACTGATGCAAGATGGTGACTTACTGGACATATCCCACATATTCTTGGAGTTATTATTGGCATTTCAGCAAAATATCTTCCTTCTGAAAATTTTTCAAATCCTCTGAATTGATCGATATGAAGATATGCTTCATCAACCTTTCCTTCATCATTTAAAAATATAGTTACTCTTGCATGTCCTTCAATTCTTGTTACTGGGCTTATTGTTATTTTCTTATTCATATCTCACCTCTACTCATATTTAAGAAAATCACCTGTTAATATTGGTTTTCTTCCTTCTAATATTTCATTTAAGACATAATAAATAGCATCAGCAGATGGTGGACATCCAGGAATATAATAATCAACTTTTATAATTTCGTTTACAGCTTTTACTTTTGGAAGATGTTTTCCAAGTTCAGGTGAAGTTGGAATTTTTCCTTCAACTGTACTTTCTGTTTCAATGTAACCTCTTTTTAATAGTTCGTCTGTTGGTATATAATTTCTCATTGTGACTATTCCACCAAAAACAGCACAATCTCCGATTGCAACAATAAATTTACATTTTTCTCTCATCATTTTTACCTCTTCTTCATGATGATCTGTAGCAACAGCACCTTCGATTAATCCAATATCTGTATCATCGTCAGGAATTTTTAAATCTGTTATTGGTGTTGCATTTATCTCAAGTCCCTTATTTATAAGTTCAACTAATCTTTCATCCATATCAAGAAAAGACATATGACAGCCAGAACATCCTTCACACCAGATAGAAGCAATTTTAATTTTTTTCATATCATCCACCACCTTTATAAAGATTTAACCTTAATTAATTCTTCAAGAATAGCTTTAAGGCCAAAGGTTTCAAATTTTGAATCAAGAACTTTCGCTTTATTTACAACTTTTCCATCTACATTATAAAAACTTCCTTCTCTCTCAAATCCATCATTTATTGGAATAAGGAGGTCGAATTTATTTATCTCATCTGTCTCATAAGGAGTAAAAACTATAGTAAAAGACTCTTTTGCAATATCTTTTAAACCCTGAAGATTTTTGCCAATAAATATTATATTTTTAGATTTTTCAATTTTATGTTTTATATTTTCTTTTAGAAGACCAATTGAATTTGTTTCAAATGGTAGATGGAAAAATCTGAAGTTTTTATATTTATTTAAAATTTCAACCTCTTTTTCACTTAAATTCTTATAGATAACTATTGGTGAATCCAAATCTTTTAATTTTTCAAAACCACTTTCAAGTTCATCAGTTCCAAAAACATAATTAGCTACATTTTTTAAAGAATTGAAATTGCTATCAAATAAGATTAATCTTCCATTTTTAGAAAAAATCTTTCTCTTAATAAATGAGCCAATAACTCCATATTCTCTATTTAAATCAACTCCAATAACTATATAATCTTTAGCATTTTTAATATCATCAATTGATACATTTGATTCTATTGGTGGTTCATTTTCATATAATGAAAAAACTCTATCTTTAAAAACTTTTTTAATTAAAGAGAGTTCTTCATTGAAGAGACTGCCATCTACATAAACAACTGAATCTTCCATTTTTTCATTGATGGTTTTTATTATTCCATCAAAATCGATTTTTTTAAAACCAAAATCATCTTTAATTTTTGCAGATGTTAATCTTGGTTTTTCCTCAAATAGACCAGCATATCTACCAAGTTTACATAAAACTCCTTCGTTTTCTTTATCAAAATCTCCATAAATTTTAACTATGAAATTCGACCCTTTTTTCTTATAAATTTTTACTCCGCAACCTACAGGACATTGATCACAATTTGAATAAATTTCTTCTGTTTGGATATCTTTACCAAAATAGTATGACCTTTTGTCAGTTATAGCACCTGTTGGACAAACCTGAACACACAACCCACAAGAAGTACAACTTGATTCTCCAAGGGGAACATCCATATCTGCAATTATCATTGTGTCAATTCCCCTATTCATTTCTCCAAGTACATTATGTCCAGCAAGTTGGGAACAAGCCCTTACACATCTTCTGCATAAAACACATCTATTTGGATCGATTACAATGTAGTTGTGAGAATTATCAACTGTGAATTTCCTTTCGTATGTTTCAAATTCAAAATGGTCCAAGCCAAACTCATAACCTAATTTTTGCAACTCACAGTCTCCAGATGCTTCGCAATACATACAATAATGGTTTCTTTCAGTGAAAAGAAGTTGAAGGATTAGATTTCTTGAAGCAATAACATCTGTTGTATCAAGTTTTATATCCATATTTGGTGCAACTTGAGTTGTACAGGATGTTACAAGTTTTCCTCTATCTTCTACTAAACATATCCTGCAAGAGCCTTGAGGTAATAGAGGTTCAAAATTACAGAGTGTTGGAATATGTAAATTCAGTTCTTTAGCAACTTGAAGAACTGTTTTTCCTTGTTCAACTTCAACTTCCTGACCATTGATTTTGATTTTAATCTTCTCCATATCCATCCTCTCTTTTAAAATTAAATTAAAATTTTATTCAAAATTTTATCTAAATATAAAGATACATTAGATTCAATCATTGTGTCAACATTTCCAAAAATTGTTTCAATATCATAAAAATATGGAATGCTACCTAAATAATCAATTTTTAATTCTTCGCAACTTTTTATGATTAAATCATCTTCAGTTGATTTCATATTTTCAATAACTCCCAATATTTTATACTTACCTTCGTTTAGAATTTGAATTAGCTTTTTTACTGTTTCTAAAGAGATAATTGAAGGATTTGTTATTATCAAAAATTCAATTTTTTTAGTTAGTCTTAAAAGATCAAGAGTTGGTTCTCCAAAACCAGGTGGCATATCAATTATTAAAAAATTAAGTTCATCCCAGTTGACAATTGTTAATATCTCAAGAATAGCATCTGATAATTCATTTCCTCGCATTGGAAATGGTTTGTTATCAGTGAAAAAGATAGAGGAAAAAAATTTTAGATTATCTATATCGAGTGGTTCAACACCAAAATTTTCTTTCAATTTTCTGTTTTTAACTCCTAAGATTATATGAGTTGATGGTCCATAAATATCAAGATCAAGAAGGCCTGTTTTGTATCCCTTTTGTTTTAATAAAAGCGATGTGAAAACTGAAATTGTGGTTTTTCCAACTCCTCCTTTTGCTGATGAAACTCCTATAACTCTATCTATTTTCTCAAATCTTTTTTTAATGTAATCAACTCTTGGATCTAAAAAATTCATTTAATATCCTCGAGAAAAATACCTCTTCCTTCAATAAAATCAAAATCTACACTTCCACAATTTGGACATCTTATATAAATATGAACAGTTTCAGGAATAAAGTGTATTGACTCTTTTTCATCTTCTGATAATCTATCAAATTCATTTTTATAATTGAATATAAAACCACAATTGTTACATTTCAAGTTTGCCTGAATCTCATTAAATATAATTTTTGAATTTTCAAGAATTGTACCTTTCATAATTTCTGAAAGTGCAAAATTAAAAGCATCAATATCAATATTATTAACCTCTCCAATTCTAATAAATATTTCATTAACTTTAGGTAAGCCCTTATCTTTGGCTAATTTTAAAGAAGAATTAACAATTGCATCAGCTAAAGCCCATTCATGCATAAAAACTATTTTAAATTATAATTAATTTTAAATAGTTAGTCAAGTTATTTGTTAAAGTGTAAACATTTAAAATTAATTTATATTTTATTTAACAAATTCTCGGTAAAATATCCCTCTTTAATGTATCAACTATTCTTCTTGTTCCAATTTCTGTTTTAAGATAAACCCTGTTACCATCATTTTTTAATTCCCCAATAATTTTTGAATCAACACCCAATCTATTTTGTTTTATAAACTTTAGAATATCCTCTCCCTCATTCTTACTTGCTATTATTATGACTTTACCCTCATTCGCAGCATATAATGGGTCAATACCTAAAATGTTCGATGCTTCTTTAACCCAATTTTTAATTGGCAGTTCCTCTTCCAAAATTTCAATTTCATAACTGAATTTATTTGCAATTTCATTTAAAACAGTTGCAACTCCTCCTCTTGTGGGATCTCTTAAAAATTTTATTCCCTTAAATTTATCAAGAATAGGTAAGATCAATTTGTCTAAAGGAGCAAGGTCTGATTTAATTTTCTCATCAACTTTAATGCCTAACCTTTCTAACATAACTGAAATTCCATGTTCACCAATTCCTCCATTTATTATTACTAAATCACCTTTTTCAACTTTTCTTTTTGATAAATCTCTATTTTCATTTTCAATGATACCTATACCAGAAGTGTTTATAAATATTTTATCTCCCTTCCCTTTCTCAACAACCTTTGTATCTCCTGTGACAATTTTTATATCACATTCATCAGATGCTTCTTTTATAGATTGAAGGATTTTTTTGAAATCTGAGAATAAAAAACCCTCTTCTATGATAAAACTCAGACTCAAAAAGAGTGGTCTTGCACCACAAACCGCCAGATCATTAACAGTTCCATAAACAGAGAGTTTGCCAATATCTCCTCCATTGAAAAATTGTGGAGATATAACATAAGAATCTGTAGTAAAAGCAAGTTTATCTTTTAAATTTAAAATTGCAGAATCGCCAAGTTTTCTTAAAATATCATTATCAAGATTTTTTAAAATTTCATTTATCAGCTCTTTTGTCCCATCTCCTCCATTTCCATGATATAAAACTATCTCTTCACTCACTTTCTCCTCCATATAGATAAAAAGCTGAACATGCACCTTCTTGAGAGACCATACATGGTCCAACAGGATTATCTGGCCTACATAATTTTCCAAAAAGTGGACAATCGGTAGGTTTAAAAATTCCTCTTAAAACCTCACCACATTTACAACCAGGAATCTCTTTTGTTTTTATTTTAAAATCATAATAATTTTTTATATCTAAATCTTTATATTTTTCATTTATTTTTAGTCCACTTTTTTTTAATATACCTAACCCTCTCCATTCAGCATCATCAATTATAAAAACTTGATTTATAAGTTCAAGAGCCTTTTTATTTCCATCTTCTGAAACACTTGAAGGATAAGCATTTATAAGTTGTTGTTCATTTTTTTCAATTATTTCTATCAATTTATATAGGCCATACAATATTTCAAGTGGTTTAAAACCTGTTATTACAAAAGGAATTTTGTACTTATCAAACATATCTAACCATCCTCTTCTACCTATTATTATTGAGACATGACCTGGTCCTATAACACCATCTATTTTGATTTCTCCCATATCAAGAATTGCTTTCATTGCTGGGGGTGTTAGTTTGTGAAGAGATAAAAAAAGTAGATTTTCTATTTTCTCTTCTTTTGTTTTTATGATTGTATAAGCAATATTAGGAGCAGTTGTTTCAAAACCAACACCAATTAAAATATATTTCTTGTTACTGTTTTCTTTTGCTATTTTTAAACTTTCAAGTGGTGAATATACAACTCTTATCTCTTTTCCCTTTAATCTCAATTTATTTAAGCTTCCTCTACTTCCTGGAACATTTACTAAATCTCCAAATGTAATTACACCAAAATCTTCCTTTTCAACAAGTGTAATCAAATAATCAATGTCACTTTGTGATGTAACACATACTGGACAACCAGGCCCAGATAGAAGATTTATATTTTTTGGTAGAAGTTGTTTTATTCCATATCTAAAAATTTCATGTGTATGAGTGCCACAAAATTCCATTAAATTTATCTCTTTTTTTGAAATTTTATTGATTAAATTAACTAATTCTTCAGCCTTTTCCTTTATCATCATAGATTATTTTGGCCTCTTCTAATGCTTTATTAACTTCCTCAAGTTCATCTTTATTTAGAATTGATATTGAAAAGCCAGCGTGAACAATGACATAATCACCTTCTTTTACTTCAGGTGTAAAAACTGTGCTTATTTCAAGATATGATTCACCCATCGACACAAGAGCTAAGTCATTCTCTTTTAATTTGACTACTTTTAAAGGTATTCCCAAACACATTTTTATTCCTCTTTTCCAAGAACAATCTGTCCCAATGAAATACCACCATCATTTGGTGGCACTCTATTATGAAAGTATAATATGAAATCCTCATTTTTAAAAATATCTCTTATTGTTTGAATAAGTAATCTATTTTGAAAAACTCCCCCTGTAAAACCAACATTTTTGATTTTATATTTTTCTTTTAAAATATAAGATAAATCAAAACATATTTTTGCAATCGTATTATGAAATTTTCTTGCAATATCCTCTTTATTGATAATGTCTTTTTCTAAAATTATATTTTTTATTGTTTCTTTTAAGTCAATTTCATAAAATTCATTTTTATGAATCTCATAATTATAAAATGAATCAATCTTATTTGAATCATAAGCTAACATTTCTAATGAAACTGCAGCCTCTCCTTCATAGGTAACCTCTTTTTTTATATCAAGAAGTGCTGATACAATATCAAAAATCCTACCACAGGATGATGTGTAAATAATATTTTCATTTTTTTCTAAAGATTTATTTAAAATCTCCTTTTCAAATGAGTTCATATCAAAAGAGAGATTTTTCTCATACTCTTTTAAAAAAGTTTTAACATATAGATAAAGAAGTCTTATGGGCTTTTCAATTATATAATCACTTTTTGTCATTGGAAAATAGTTAAAATGTGCAACTCTTTTTAAATCATTTATATTTCCAATAAAAACTTCACCGCCCCAGATATTTTTATCTTCTCCAAAACCATTTCCATCAAAAGAGAAAATTATAGCATCATCATCTATCTCTTTATCAAGAATCAAACTATAACTATGTGCTTTATGATGTTGCATATACTTAACATCAAGATATTTTTTAAATTTTTCTCCAAATTGAGTTGAAAGATATTGCGGATGCAAATCACAAACAAGAATCTCTGGATTTATTTTAAAAAGTTTAATAAACTCTTCTATAGTCTCTTCATAAACATCAAGCGTTTCTTTGTCTTTTAAATCTCCAATGTGTGGACTCATAAATACATAATTTTCAAATCCTAATGAAAATGTATTTTTAAGTTCTCCACCGAGAGCAAGTGTAGGTTTTAAAGATATTGGTATTTTAATTGGATCTGGCGCAAAACCTCTTGCCCTTCTTATGAAATTTAGATTTTTATTTTCAATAAAAACTACGCTATCATCAATTCTATGTTTAATCTCTCTATTATGTAAAACAAAATATTTCGTTATTCCATTCAATTTTTCTTCTGCCTCTTCATTATCCTTTATTATTGGTTCATCGGATAAATTTCCACTTGTCATAATTAGAGGTTTATCAAATTCTTCAAAAATTAAATAGTGATATGGTGCATATGGAAGCATAGCCCCCAAATATTTATTATTAGGCGCAACTAATTCAGATATTGGATATAAATTTTTAATCTTTAATAAAACAATTGGTCTTTCTTTTGATTTTAAAATCTCTTCTTCTTTACTATCAACAAAACAAAAACTTTTAGCCATATCAATATCCTTCATCATCAAAGCAAAAGGTTTTGTAGGTCTCTCTTTTCTTTCTCTTAATTGTTCTATAGCACATTCATTTGTTGCATCACAAGCGATATGGAATCCACCAACTCCCTTAATTGCAACAATCTTGCTATCTTTTAAAAATTTTGCCAACTCTTTAAAAACATTTTCTTTATATATTCTTTTTTCGCTCAAATCTTCTATCCAGATTTCTGGTCCACATTTAAAGCATGCATTGGGTTGAGCATGAAATCTTCTTGAATTTGGATCTCTATACTCTTTCTCACACTCTTCGCACATTTTAAAAACTTTCATTGTTGTTTTTTCTCTATCATATGGAAGATCCTCGATGATGGTATATCTTGGTCCACAATTTGTACAATTGATAAATGGGTATTTATATCTTCTATCTTTTTTATCAAAGAGCTCTTTTAAACATTCATCGCATATTGCAATATCTGGTGATATGAAATTAAAACCTTTATCTTTTCTACTTTCAAGAATTACAAAATCTTTAAAATCTTCTAAATCTAAAATATTATTTTCAATTTTCTCAATTTTTGATAAAGGAGGAGTCTCATTTTTCATTCTTTCAATAAAATAATCTAAAGAAGTTTTTTCTCCCTGCAGAGCTATTTCAACACAACTCGAAGAGTTTAAAACATAACCTTTTAGATTTAACTCTTTTGCTAATCTATATATGAATGGTCTAAAACCAACCCCTTGAACTCTCCCATATATCTTTAAAAGATAAGTTTTCATCTTAACTAAATAATTATAACATTTTACATCAAACTCACTTACCATTTTATAGCTTCTTCTCTGTGAAAAACTATGTCATTTTGGTGTCAGACACTATATTAACATTTTAAGGATAGTGTATAGGTGGTCAGCACCTTGTACACTAAAATCCAAAGAGCAAAAACTTATAAAGAAAAGTTAAAATATACTCTCTTTAAATCAGTACACAAAAGAAATTGAGAGACTCAAGTGGAGTAAAAAGTTGTAAGAAATGAATTAGTGAATTTCTATTACCAGAAATGATTTCAAATTAAGATGAATTTAATAAAGGTGGTATAATTAACCTATGAAAAAGAATCTACTCAAAAAAATTATTATTGATCCAGAAATATGCCATGGAAAACCAGTAATAAAAGGTACAAGGATAACTGTTTCAACAATTCTTGATAATCTTGCAGAGGGTTTAACATTTGATGAAATAATAAAGAACTATCCATCATTGACTATAGATGATATAAAAGCAGCAATCATATATGCTTCAAAATTGTCTGATGAAGAAATAATTTTATTAAAATGAAATTTAAAATTGATGAAAATATACCTATTTCTGTTAAAAACTCTCTAATGGATTTTAATTTTGATACAAGAAGTGTATATGAAGAGTCTCTCAATGGAGTAAAAGATAAAATTCTATTAGATACCTGTATTAGAGAGAAAAGAATACTTATAACACTTGATTTAGGTTTTTCAAAATCAAAAGAATCAATTGGAATAATTATATTAAGACCATCAAAACAAAGTTTATCAATAATAAAAAATATAATAAATCTTCTTGTAAAAGTTCTCAGAAAAAGAGAAGTAGAAGAACATGAAATATGGATAGTAGATGAAACAAGAATTAGAATAAGAAAAAAATTTAATAAGAGATAAATAATTGTTAAATTTTAAGGGTGAAATTTTAAATTAATATTTTTTAAATTTCAAAACCAGAGCTCATATGTTATTTTGAAGAGTAGTGTATAAGGGACCAAGCACTTTTTACACTAAATCAGATGAAAGATGTTTAATAATTATAGATTTTAAATTATTGCAATTTAATATAAAACCTTTTGAAAATATCTACCTGTGAAAAACTATGTCATTTTGGCGTCAGATATCATATTAACATATTAATATAGACAAATATATATTTGAATTTTTTTAGTTATTGTTTATAATATAAATGAAAAATATTTTCATGAAGAAGATAAAAGAAGAGATTTTAGAATATTTATTTAGAGAGAAAAAAGAGAAAGTTTCACTCTCAGAATTAAAAAGTTATTTCAACTTAGAAAATTTTGATGAAATAATAAAATCTCTTGAGGATGAAGGAAAAATTAAATTAGAAAATGATTTTGTGATTTTAACTGACCAGGGAGAAAAAGAAGGAGAAGATATTTTTGAAAAGCATGAATTTGTTGAAGATTTTCTAAAGAATATTGGTGTTTCAGAAGATTTCGCACATGAGAAAGCATGTGAAATAGAGCATTATATAAGTGAAGATAAATTAAAAGATATTCATCCCTTATCAGAATTAAACACAGGAGAAATTGGTGAGATAGTTTTAATAAGGGGAGGCAGAGGTTTAATTCAAAGATTATATGATATGGGACTAACTCCTGGAACTGAAATAAAGGTTTTAAGACAAGCACCATTTGGTCCAATTGAAATTCTTTTGAGAGGATATCATCTTGCTCTTGGTAGGGGAGTAACAGATAGGATATGGGTGAAGAAAAAGAGTTAACAATTGCTCTTGCAGGTAATGCAAATGTTGGAAAAAGTGCAATTTTTAATCAGTTAACAGGGTCTCACCAAATTATAGGTAACTGGCCTGGTAAAACTATAGAAAAAAGTGAAGGATATTTAATTTATAAAGGTTATAAAATAAAAGTAGTTGACCTACCAGGAATTTATTCATTTTCAACTTATTCTGAAGAGGAGTTAATTTCAAGAGATTTTATTGCAAAAGAAAAACCTGATATAGTTATAAATGTTGTTGATGCACTTCATCTTGAAAGAAATCTCTTTTTTACCCTTCAATTAATTGAACTTGAAGCAAAATTAGTAATTGCTTTAAATCAGGTAGATTTACTTGAAAAATCTGATTTTACAATAGATAGTAAAAAACTTGAAAATATTTTAAATATACCTGTTATTCCTACTATTGCGATAGAGGGTAAAGGGATAGAAAAATTAATTGAAAAATGTATAGAAATTTATGAAGGGAAAATAAGATACAAACCAATTAAGATTGAATATGGGAAAGAGGTTGAAGAGAGAATAAATGAACTTTTTAATTTTGTCCCTTATGATAATTCTTACCCAAAGAGATGGTTTATTATTAAACTCCTTGAAGGTGATGAAGAGATAAAAAAATTGGTTGAAGATAAGAAAATTTTAGAAATTATTGAAAAAAAATCTAAAGAGCTCGAGGAAATACATGGAGAGCCAATTTCACTTATATTAACACAAGAAAAATATAACTTAAGTAATAAAATAACAAGAGAGGTATTGATTAAGAAAGAAAAAAGAGTTAATTTCTCTGATCTTCTTGATAAAATTTTTCTACATCCGATCTTCGGTTATTTTACTCTTATAATTTCTCTCTTTCTTATTTTCTATTTAATTTTTAAATTTGGTAATTTTGTATCTGGACACCTTGAATCTTTTTTTGAATTGATTAAAAATGGTTTTTTAAAATTAAATATAAATGAAACATTAAAAAAAATTTTATGGGATGGCATTGGAGAAGGAGTAATAGGCGGAATTTCTATTGCTCTTCCATATCTTATTCCATTTTACATACTTTTATCTATTCTTGAAGACTCAGGCTATCTTTCAAGAATGGCTTTTCTTACTGATTCTTTTATGCATTTTATAGGACTTCATGGAAAAGCTTTTTTCCCATTGATGCTTGGATTTGGATGTAATGTTCCTGCAGTTTTGGGTTCAAGAATTCTTGAAACAAAAAAACAGAAATTTATTGTATCTACACTTGCAACACTTGTTCCCTGTAGTGCAAGAACAATTATTATAATAGGTTTGGTTGGAATTTTTCTTGGATTTAAATATGTTTTAATAGTTTACATTATAGATATAGTAATTATTATTTTATTTGGAATATTACTTTCAATATTGGTTCCAGGGAAAAGTTATGGTTTAATAATGGAGATTCCTCCTTTAAGGAAACCATCAACAAAAATTGTTTTAAAACAATCATGGTTTAGAATAAAAGATTTTATTTATTTTGCTTTTCCTATAATAGTTTTTGGTAGTTTCCTACTTCAAATTTTGGATTTAACAAATTTATTGAATAGTTTTGTAAATTTAATTTCACCTTTTTTTATATCTTTTTTAGGTTTACCTCCTTTAACTTCAATACCTCTAATCTTTGGTATTTTAAGAAAAGAACTTACACTTATTATGCTTTTTTCACTTTTTGGCACGACTAATGTTCTTTCTTTTATGACTCCAAAACAAATAATAATATATTCCTTGATAACTTTATTTTATTTTCCATGTGTTGCAACTTTTGCTGTTTTAAAAAAAGAGATTGCTTTATTGAATGCGATTTTAATAGCTGTTTTTGAAATGATTTTTGCTTTTCTTCTCGGAGGGTTTCTAAATTTAGTTCTATAACCAAACAGACTAAATTCTATAACCAAATAAACCGAAGTATTTAAAATTGAGTTAACTTCTAAATATGAGACTTTGGTGCCTGACACCTTTGTCTCATTTTGAAAGATTCTGATAGAATTTGATATAATTTATCTTAATGAATTTATCTATTCTATTTGGACTTATTATACCTGGTATTTTAACAGGCGTTGGTGCCTTACCCGTTCTTTTTTTAAAAAGGGATGTCCCTTTTAAATATGTTGATGCTCTTCTCGGATTTGCAGCTGGTGTTATGCTCGCTGCAACCTTTTTTAGTTTACTTCTTCCTTCTCTCGAGAGTAGTGGAGTTATTATTACAACTATTGGTTTATTAACTGGTGCGCTATTTTTATCATTTCTTGATAAAATTACACCACATACCCATTTTATAAAAGGAGAAGAGGGTCCTTCATCAAGATTAAAAAAAATTTGGCTGTTCATTTATGCGATTACATTACACAATTTACCAGAAGGCCTTGCTGTTGGAGTTGGCTTTGGTTTCTCTGATTATAAATCTGGTTTAATAATTGCAATAGCAATTGGTCTTCAAAATATACCAGAAGGTTTAGCAGTTGCTTTACCATTAGTTGGAGAGGGGTATTCAAGAGGAAAGGCTCTGCTAATCTCTTTTATAACTGGAATTTTTGAGCCAATTATGGCTTTATTAGGTTTTTTACTTGTTAAAGTTTTAATAAAGATTTTACCATTTGCGCTTTCTTTTGCGGGCGGAGCAATGCTTTATGTAATTTCAGATGAAATAATTCCAGAAAGTCATAAAAGAGGTTATGAAAAAGAAGCAACATTTTCTATAATCATTGGATTTATTATTATGATGATTCTTGATTTTCTTCTCGGGTAGAACTCTTTAAATCCTCATAAGATAAAATTTTACCTAAACTCTTCGATACTTTAACAGCTTGTATTATAGATTTTTCTGTTACCTTTGCTGCATATGTTCCAAGTGTTGTTATATCAATTTCTTTTCCAGTACAAGTACTAACAGTAAAAACTATATCTCCATCAAGCATAGTATGAACAGGTTTGATTGCTCTTGCAATTCCATCATGAGCCATTTCACTTATTTTTTTTGCCTCTTCTTTATCTATTTTTGCATCAGTTATTACTACTACAAGAGTTGTATTTTCTATTTTGTTCATTGTTAACTTTCCAATGAAAGTTTTTAAATACTCCTCTGTGTTAAGAAATCCTTTACCTATTATTTTTCTTGCTCCAGCAATTATTTTTCCATTTTCATAAACATCTCCAAAGGCATTAACAACTGTGAATGCAGAAATTTCTATTCCATGGATCTTTTCAGAATAAAAACCTGCTCCACTTTTTGTTGCATTGTTCATACCCATAATTTTTCCAACAGTTGCTCCTGTTCCTGCCCCGATAGAACCTATATAGGGCTCTTCTCTTAAATTTAAACAGGCTTTATATCCCATCTCTTCATCAGGAAAAATATCATTTTTTCCAATCCCAAGATCAAAAATTATAGCAGAAGGAACAATTGGTACTTTTCCAAAACCTGTTTCTAAGCCGATATTTTTTTCTTTTAAGTATTTCATAACACCTGATGCAGCAGAAAGACCGAAGGCACTTCCTCCTGCAAGAGATATTCCATAAATTTTTCTCACCATTTTTGTAGGTTCAAGAAGTGCTGTTTCTCTTGTTCCCGGCGCTGAACCTCGGATATCACAACTTGCAACTACACCTTCTGGAAAAATTATAACTGAAACCCCTGTTATTGCATCTAAATCTTCAAAATGTCCAAAAAATACATTTCTCATTTTTTCTCCTTAATCCTTTTCTTTTATTTTAATATATAATTTATAAATATGAATGAACTTATAACTTATGAAGATTTAAAATTAACTGAAAATAACATATTTAGATTAAAAATTTTATTACCCACATTTGGAATTTTATTATATCTGTTCTCTCTAATTTTTAAATTTGCAAAATATCCTTTAACTCCATTTCTATATATTTCATTATTTTACCTTCTATTTATTATTCTCACTCACTATTTGTTTAATAAAATTAAAGAAGAAAAAGTAATATTTTTTCTTTTATCTATTAGTTTAATTGAAATTATCATAGCAACTTTTGTTATTTATTATACAGGTGGTATTACAAGTTATTTTTTTGTTTCTTATTTTTTAATTATATTCAATATTAGTGCTTTTAGATTCCCTAATTATCCGTATTTAATCTCAGCTATTTCTTATGTATCCTACTTAATATTAATTTTAGGTCAATACTATAAAATTATACCCTATGTTAACTGTTTAACATCAGAAGTTTATAATATAAATTATTCAATTTTTTATCAAAGAGGTTTTTTTGTTGGACTATTCTTGTTGATTTTTTCGTTATATGCAAATAAAGTAATCAACGATTTAAATAATGAAAGAAAAATCCTTAAACTTTTAAGAGAAGGCTCGCTTCTTTTAACATCATATATAGGTGATAGAGAAAATTTTTTAAAAAGTATTGCTAAAATAGCAAAAGAAATTGTGTTAGCTGATTCATCTTCGATAATTGAGTACAGAGATGGTAAATATAAATTTGTTGCATGGGAAAATTTTGATGATAATGTTATAAAAGATATTGAAGAGAAAATGAATTTAACAAAACCTGTAAATTTAGAGAATATTAGAGAAAAAAAGAGTGTTATGAAAGTTGACGATGTTTATAAACTTTCTTATTGGATTAAAATAGAAAATGTAAGATCTTATATTGGATCTCCGATTATTTATAAAGACGAAGTTATCGCTATTTTAAATGTTGATTCAAAAAAACCAAATAATTTTTCTGAATCAGATGTTACAAATATTGAAATATTATCTAAAATTGTTTCAACAATCACTAAAAAGGACCATCTATTCAATGAGATTAATGAATTAAACAGGAGATTGGAAGATATATCTGTAAAAGATTATTTAACATCTCTATTTAACAGAAGAAAACTTGAAGAAATATTGAAATATCAAATAAATATTTTCCTAAGAAGAAAAATTAATTTTCAACTAATTATGATTGATATTGATAATTTTAAAATGATAAATGACAACTTGGGACATCTTGAAGGTGACCAACTTCTCATAAAAGTTGGTAAAATTCTTGAGAAAAATATTAGAAAAGTTGATTATTTATTTAGATACGGAGGCGATGAGTTTATAATAATCTTACCAGATTTTCCACCAAATGATGTAGAAATAGTTATGAATAGAATAAATTCACAATTCAAAGAAGAATTTAATAATTTCTCAAAAAATTATAAAATAAATCTATCTTATGGTTATTTAAGTTTTGAAGATTTTTATATAGATATAACTAATAAAAATCCTGAAAATTCTTATGATGATGATTTTCTCTTTTTCAATGTATTAAAATATGTTGACAATTTACTTTATATTTCGAAAAAATTAAAACATATCGACTAATCTATATCTATATTTATATCACCACTTAAAGTTTTTACAAAAAGAATTTTGTCGCCTCCTCCAAAAGAAATCTCTCCTTTATTTATACTGGTCAATTTACCTTCATAATTGATTGAACCTTCACCAGATTTAGTTTCAATCGTAATCTTTATATCTTTTGTTAATAAACCTAAATCTATATCTCCTGACATTGTTTTGATTTCCATCGATTCATTTATATCTATATTATCTAATTCTTGGTCACCACTAAAAGTTGATGATAATAATTTGTTGAAATTTCCATATTTAATTTCTATATCTCCTGAATATGTTTTTATAACCCCTTCTTTTTCAATATTTCTAATGTTAATATCTCCTGATTTAGAGACGACATTAAAATCTCCTTTTATATTATCTATTTTTATATCACCACTTATTGTATAACAATCAACATCGCCATTAATGTTCTCAATTTTAATATCTCCGCTAACTGTTTTAAGTTTTAAATTGCCATTAATATTTCTTATTTCTATATTTCCAGATACATTATCAACAACTAAATTATTATTAGTTGGTATAATAATTTTTGCTTTTTCAACAAAATTTCCATCTCCTAATTTAATTCCAAAAACGTTTATATGTACTCCTCTATTTTTAGATTTAATTATTAATTTATCATTGTTTTCCTCTATATCTAATCCTTCCCTCCCCTTTTCAAAAATGATATCATTTATATCATCTCTTCCCTCTATTTCTAAATCCTCAGAGACAAATTCTATCTCAATATTTTTAAAAGATTTTTTAAATTTCTCTTCATACTTTTTTTCATTAATATCTTCAATTTCTTTCAAAAGCTTCTCTTTTACATCTTCTGTAATTTTTCCATCAGAAAAAAGTTTTTCTATTTTTTTAATCATCTCCTCTTTCATTTTTAACCTCCTTCATTTTTTCTATTGCTTCCTCACCAGTTATTTCACCTTTTTCTATTTTTTCTAAGATTTCTTCTATTTTTGAAATATTATCTTCTTTAAAAAAACTCTCTACTTTATCCTCTTTTTTTGTTTCTGTTAAACCCAATGATACCAAGAGTTCTTCAAGTCTATTTTTTGCAGTTGGATAAGAAATATCTAACCTTTCTTGAACCTCCTTTAGATTCCCTTTTGATAAAAGAAAAACAAGAAGAAATTCTTCTTCTTGCGGATCTAAAGTTAAAAATTTATTTAAAGGATAAGTTCCTTTAACAACCGTTTTACATTTTTCACATGTTAATTCGGTTATTTTTAATAACTCTCCACACGATGGACATCTTGATGGTAATCTTTTCATATTTTTCCTCCTTTATTTAAAAACTTTTAATGGCGATAATAATTTACCTTTCCCTTCATTAATTATAGGATTATTAATGAATTTATTTAGTCTTTCAATATCAATTTCTCTCATAATTCTCGTTTCTTTTAAATTCTCACTTTTTAATAACTCCAAAGTATCCTTTTCTTCCAATTCCGATGTTTTCATTCAAACCTCCTAAATAAAATTTAATTTACCTTTAATAATATTAATATATATTTTTAATTTTGTCAAGAGGTATATAAAAATTATTTAAAAAGATTTAAATAAATCTTAAAATAAAGAAATGTAAATTAATTTTGTTGAATTTATATTTATCTTTTTTTGAAAAATGTACTTATTATTGAAAGAAAACCAGATTTTATATTTTTATTTGAAATAATTTTTGTCTTATCTTTTGTATAGAAATCATATTTTACAATATCTTTTAAATCCAATCTAAGTGTTGGTTCTTTTTCATTTTCTTTATACCCAAATGTTATTAATCCAACAACATTTAAATCTTCTGGTAAATTTATAATTTCTTTGATTCTATTTTCTTTAAATGCCCCCACAAAACAGCTACCTATCCCTATTGAGTGTGCTTCAAGCATCATATTTTCTGCACATATACCGCAATCTAATTCAACCCATCTGTGTTTTTTTTCAGTGTATATAATAAAGATAAGAGGTGCTTTTTCAACAAAAGAGTTAATTGTTAATATTTTACATGCATCTCCAATTTTCTTTATTAATTCTTTATTTTGAACTATAATGAATCTCCATGGCTGGTTGTTGCTTGCAGAAGGTGCCCACCTTCCTGCTTCAACAATTTTTAAAATCTCTTCATCTTTTATTTTTTCATTTTTATAGTTTCTGATGCTTCTTCTCAATTTGATTATTTCTAAGATATCATTCATTTATAAACCTCCTATATACTTTGGTTATCATAAATATAATTTTAATATATAGAGTCTCTTTCAAGCATAGATGAAAAATTTCCTTTTAATGAGTATATTGAGAAACCAATAAAATATAAAAGTGATATTGAAAGAAGAATCAATGCAAATATATCTTCACCACTAATCAATTCATACCAGAAATAAGTTCTATCAAAAATAAAGGACTCTGTTTTTTCAAAAAGTTTTACTATAATAAAGATAATTGTATAAATAGAACCTCCAATTGTTACAAAAAAGAGTAATCTTGTTAACCATATTGATCCAAGAGTGAAGAATAAAATTAATATTGGAACAAAAAGATTAATTTCAAATGGGTATGGAAGGTTAAAAATAGGAATTGACATAATTATTGTCAATAATGATAAAAGAATATATTTTGGCAATGGATTTTTGATTTTTCTCTCATTTACATTAACCATTTTCTCTTTGAATATTTCATTTAAGAATTCTTTGACCTCATTGTAATTTTCTTCTTTACAATATATAGCCAAAAGAGTTCTCCATTCATTTTTTAATAAGATTACATTTTCTTTATCTTTTGGGTCTAACTTTATTACATTTTTATAATTAATAAAGACAGCCTCTCGAGATTTTGCAATTAAGCCAGAACCTGTTGTTGTAGCTTTTTTTGATAGAACACCTGAAAATATTGCAAGATTCGTTAATTTTTTTCCTCTTTTATCAACCATTTCATAAAAAACACCCTTGTCATTAACTGTAAACCTTAATGTCATTCTGTTACCAAATATAAGTAACATAACTAAAATTGATAGAACAAAAAGACCTAAACAAACAAGAAAAAACATTAATAATAACATAGGAATTGATTCAGCTTCACCTTGGACTAAAAAGATTGTAGAGATTAAAACAGATATAATAATATATGTTATAAAGAAAACCATAATCATCTGTCTTACCAATATTTTGTTGTTCAATAAAGGTATATCAATCTCCCATTTTATTTCTCTTTTTTCATTTTGTTCGTTCATTTTTTCTCTCCTTTAATCATTAACTTTAAAATTTCATTTTTTACAATCTCTCTATTGTTTGATGTCAATGTAAAGATTTTCCCATAAATTTTAAAATTTTCAACGAAATCTCTGTGAAGAGTTGATAGAATATTGGTTTCACTTTTCATTAAATAGTTTATGTTTTCTCTGAAATTTTTTGAGTAAAATTCCATTTTACCAATTTCATCAATAATTAAAACTTCATAATCTCCTTTAACTATTTTATTAAAAATCTCATCTAAATTATCAATATTAAGATAATAACTACCAAATTTATATTTTGTTTCTATATTTTTAGAAGCAAAAATTCTCTCTTCTTTAGTAACAATATCGATGATAGTAAACCCCACTCTTTTTCCTTCTGAAATTAAATCAGATGTTATAAAACCAGAAATTTCAACTCCTCTTTTCATTAAGACATCAGAGAGTTCTTTTATTAAAGTTGTCTTACCTATTTTTGGTTCACCTGTTATAAATATTTTCATTTAAATTTCTTTTTACTTCTCTTGAATATATATGAACCTCTCTTAAAGGTTCTGGTATTCTATGCTTTCCTATTAAAGAATTTATGATATTAAATGTATCTTCAAATGATATTAAATTTCCAGGAGATATAAAAATTGGATTTGTTTTTTCTTTTGTTATTAAAGCATAACCAATTAGTTCGCCATTCTTGCCAATTATCTCAGAAAACATTCCTTTCTCTTTATTTATCGGTTTATATGTTCCATAAAGAATATTTTTTGCAACACCAATTGATGGTTTATTTAATTTAATGCCAAGATATGTTGCGATACCCATTTTTCTTGGGTGAGCAATACCCTGTCCATCAACAATCATTAAATCATATTCTTCATTTTTTAAACCTTTAATATAATTTGGTCCTTCTCTTAAAGAAAGATATGTAGGTATATAAGGAAAATCTATTTTTGAAATGATAAATTTTTTCTTTAATACCTCTCTATTTTTATAAGAGTAAAATAAAAAACAGGAGATCATATTCTCATTAAAATATGATGAGTCTAAAAAAACGATTATTTCAGGCTCTTTTTTCAATTTTTCTATCTTGAGTTCTTTCAATAACTTTTCTTCTTCTTTTCTTAATTTCTCTATTTTGTAAATATAAGGATTACTGATCATATATTTTATTTATATCTCCAATTTTTTTTACTTCATTTATAGATAAAATTCCGCCAATTAAGATGTAGATATAATATGTAAAAAATTTAAATAAGAATGTTAAAACTGTGAGATTAGATAATCCAACTAAATTCAGAAAAAGAGAAGAATAGATAGCTTCTGATATTCCACTTCCGCCAGGGGTAAATGCCCACCCAACAAAAAAATGATAGATAAATTGAAGAATTGATGCATTAAAAAAAGAGGTTTTAATATTTAATGAGGCTATAAGAATAGGTGAAATTGATAAAAGTGTTACCCAATATAAGATTGTTAAAAGGAAAAGAAAAATTAGTTTCCATTTAAGTTTACCAATTGATAATATTGTGTTTTTATATCTTTCATAATTTTTATTTATTGTGTTTAGAATCCTTTCCTTTTTTTCTTCACTCAATTTTTTGAAAAGGTTCACTATTTTAATTGATATGTTTCTTATTACCTCATGATTTATTATTAAAAAGAATACAAGAAGTGATAGTATTAAAATAAAAATAACTATTGAATTTATCAATCTTCCATAAAACATTTCCATTAAATCAGACCTTTTTAAAAAAATTATTGAAAAAATAGAGATTATTATAGTGAAAATAATGTTAATCACATAAATTATTGTTATTAAAGCACTTACTCCTCCAACATCATAACTTTTTCTTTTGGAAATTAAATATACTTTCATTGCAAAACCTCCAAGGCCAAACGGAGTTATTGCAGAAAAGAAAAGTGAAATAAGGTGAATATATATTAAAGATAAAAAAGGTATTTGATAATCAAAAGTATTTAAGATGATTTTTAATCTTAAAGTTTCAATAACCCATAAAAATATTACTACTGCAATTAAAATTAAAATATAGTTATAATTTAAATGGAATTTAATAGAATTGATACCATTTTTATATATGGTTATTAAAAAAATTGTTAAAATTACAATTAAACTAAAAATTAAAGCATTTCTAATGTTTTTAGTTAAACTTTTCAATTTCTCTTAAGTAACCTCTTTTTATCACAGATAAATTATAACAAAAATATATGTTGAAAAAATTGATTATATTGATATAATTTAAATTATGACTAACTGGTCAGTCAATAAAAAGGATAAAATAATAAGTACATCATTAGACCTTTTTTTGAATAGGGGATTTAATGAGACAACTATAGATGAGATAACTAAACATGCTAATATATCTAAAGGAAGTTTTTATACATATTTTAAAACAAAAGAGGAACTCTTAGAGAAAATAATTGAAAATCTAATTGATAAAATTGATGAAAGATTTTATGAAATTACAAAAAATAAGATGATCGATCCTATAGAAACTTTAAATAATTTTTTCGATTTAAACATTTCACTTGTAAATGAATTTGCTCCATCAATTTTAACTATTTTAAGAGATGTGAATTTTGCTCCAAAAAAAATAAGAGAAAAAATGAGAGAATCTTTGCTTGAAAAAATTAATAAAAAACTTCAAGATTTTTTAATATTTTTAAAAAATAGTTATGATGAAAATGATGTTTTAATTCTTTGGGGGACTTTAATTTCTTTATGGAGAAAAATGATTTTTAATTGTAATGAGATTGATACTTTAGATCTAAGCAAGAAGTTATGGTCGGGATTAGGAGGTGGTAGATGAAGAAGTTTTCTAAGTTTGTTGTAAAAGTAAGAATTCCAATTTTTATTATCTTTCTTATTTTAATCGCAGTCTCCCTTTATTTCATTCCAAAATTAAAAGTCACCTATGATATTTATGAATTACTTCCAAAAGATATTGAATCCATAAAAGGAATGAACATATTAAATAAAGAGTTATCACATGGAGCGGAGTTAATAATTTTATATAAAACTGATGATCCTTATCTTGTTGAATCTTTAGTAAATAATTTAAAAACCCTACCTTTTATAAATTCAATTACTTATATAAAAGATTATCAAGATATATCTGTTCCTATTGAGCTTTGGGATAAAGGGTCTTCGGATTGGTTTAAAGATGGTTATTTTAGGATAGTTGTCATATTGAATGCAAATGAAACTTATAATAAGGAGATAGAGTCAATAAAATCAATACTTCCAGAAGGTGCATCTATAACAGGTAATGATGTTATATCCAATGAACTTGCAGATCATTTCGCAGGTTCTGTTGAAAAATATTTTCTAATTGGTGTTCTATTAGTTTTAATTTTCCTTATTTTAACTTTTCCAAGAATCTGGGGTCCAATTTTTATAATTATATCAATGATTTCAGGTGTAATTATAAATATCGCGATAACATCTATTACAAAAACCGAAGTCTATTTTTTGGCAAATGTTATCGTATCTGTTCTTCAACTTGCAGTTACTCTTGATTATTCCCTATTTTTGTATCATAGATATATTGAAGGTAGAGGAAAATTAGACAAAGAATTGGCAATGGAAGATGCTCTAACAAAAATGTTTAGACCTATTCTATTAAGTGGATTGACAACCATTGCTGGCTTTTTTGCTCTAACATTTGGTAGGCTCTCTTTATTTAACCAAGCAGGTTGGATATTAACAAGAGGTGTCGCCATTTCTATGCTCTGTTCATTTTTGTTTCTTCCATCTCTTCTTTTAATTTTTGATAAAGTTGTTGTTGGCAAAGAACATGGCGTTGTTCCTTTAAGCCTTGGAAACATTGGAAAATATATTTCAAAGTATTCATATATATTTTTGATAATTTTTATAATAATTTCGATCACCTCTTACTTTGGGTCAAAAAAAGTTGAGTCAGTTTATGATGTTACACCTTTTTTACCTAATAATCTTGAATCAATCGAAACTCTTGAAACATTAAGAGATGTATATGGTGAAAGAGATAGTTTTTATTTAATTTCAAAAAAAGGAAATGAAGATTTTCTTAATACAATAAAAAAGATAAAAGAGATGGAAGGGGTTCAGGATATAATTCACTATTCAACAATTTTAGACCCAACAATTCCAATAGAATTTTTGCCTGAAGATGTGAAGAATAGATTTATAGGAGAAAATTATGAGGTTTGTTTTATCTATTCAAAGTATTCACCAAATGAAGAAAAGGGAATAGAGTTGAGAGAACAATTGAAGGATTTTATTAATGAGAATATGAAAGGTGAATTTTACTTCACAGGAGAATCAATTTTGCTTAGTGATTTAGGCGAGATTGCAGAAAATGATTATAATAAGACTTCAAATATTTCATTTTATTTGATTTTATTGATTATTGGTTTAGGATTTTTATCTATCTTTTCACCATTTATTTTAGTAACTGTTATAAAAAGTGCTATCTGGATAAACATTGCTTATTATTTATTGATCAATTTAAAGACTCCATTTTTTATACCAGCTCTTCTAAATACAATTCAACTTGGAGCAACAATTGATTACTCTATTCTAATTTTATCAAGATATCAAGAGGAAAGAAAAGAGGGATTAAGTCCAACTGAAGCAGCATCAGAATCAATCAAATGGAGTTCTCACTCAATTTTAACAAGTGCTGGAACAATGATATTAATGACTCTTCCATCAGCTCTTATGAGTGATATTAAACTTGTAAACCTCACTATGGGAAGTTTAGCAAGAGGTGCATTTATAAGTTCAATAGTTACATTAATATTTTTACCAAGTGTTATAAAGGTTTTTGATAAATTAATTAAATTATTATCTATAGGATTGAATAAAAAGGAGGTTTAATATGAAAAAAACAATTATATTAGCAACAATTTTAACACTATTATTTATTCCAATTTTTTCTATATATTCACAGACTAAAGTTTATGACAATGAAACAGTCTATGTTTTAAGTGATCCATATGGAAATTTTAAAGACAAGATAGTTGTTGATTGGATTAGAGTAAGAGGAAGTGGAGATTATGAGATTAAAGATCCCATTGATGAACTTGTTGATGTAAAAAAGATTTATGGAGAAGGAGAAATCGAAATAAAAGATAACTATGCAATAGTGAAAGGGGAAAGCAGTGGAATTCAAGATACATACTACAGAGGAAATTATATTAAAGAGCTTCCTTTCGAAATAAGTGTGAAATATTATCTTAACGGAAAAGCGGAGAAATTGGAAAATATAACTGGAAAAAATGGAAAACTAAGAGTAGAGATAAGTGGAAAAAGCAAAATGATAAAAGATTCAAAAATTGTTCCTCTTCTTATGACCATTTCAACATCAATAGATGTAGAGAGTGTTAAAGATATAAGTTTAAGTGGAGATACAAAGCCAGTAATTTCTGGATTAAAATATTTGATAAATCTTATAACAATACTTGACAGTGAAGGGAGTTCATATTTTGAATTTGAAAGTGATAAAATTGATATTCCTGAATTAATGATTTCTATCTCACCGACATATCCATCTGTTGAGATTCCATCGATTAAAGTTTTCGATGAGTTATATAATGGATTAGATGGTTTAGCGAATTTAACGAAAATTCAAAAAGATTTTCTTGATGAGTTGATAAAAAATAGTGAAGCAAATATATCGAAGATGGATTTAAATAAATTAAAAGAAGGCATAGAAAATTTAAATTTAATATCATTAGGAATTGATGCCCATAGAGATACGTTACTTATGATATCAAATAATATTGACGAAGAAAAATTGAAACTTTTAAAGAGTATTCCATCGAATCTTGATCCAATAATAAGTTCCCTACAAGTTTCGAATTCAAATCTTTCGAATTTAATTCAAATTTTGGATGTATATACAAAAATTATTAAAGATATTGGAAACATTAATAAAGTTAATCAAGATATTTTAACTAATATAGACCCTTCATTAAAAGCAAAACTTTTAGAAAATTTGAAAAACGAAGAATATCTAATAAAAATTTTGATTGATGGCGGGACTCTTCCTGATGGAACAACAATTTTATCTATCCCTCAACTAAAAGATGCATTGCAAAAGATAAGAGATGGAAACGAGATGATTTTAATCTCTTTAAATTTATTTAAAGAGGCTTTAAATCCTATATCACAAATTGCAGATATAAATATTGAATTGAAGAAAAATTTAAACATAATTACAAATGGTGGAGAGATGAATGGTCAAAAAGTTTATGGTCTTAATGATCTATCAAATAGTTTAAAAGAAGGTGTAAAAACTCTTTCATTAGCTATTTCAACTTTAAATAATGAATTAAAAAATAGTTTTTCCCATATATTAGAGACTTTAAAAATTCTATCTTCTGGCGGTAAAGTTTTAAATAGAAATTTTCCTGGATTAAATTTTACAGTTGATTCTATTTCAAAAATGAAGGATGGAGTTAAGATAGGAAAAGATGAATATGAAAAAAGTAGAAATGAAATTCTTGAAAAGAAAAAGCTTACAGATTCTATTGATACTTTTATTGGAAAACCCATTAATTCAGAGGGTAGAGTTCAATTTATAATTAAACTATCTAAGTAATATTATTTAACTCAAATTTTTTTAATATCTTAAGGGTTGCTTCGACAATCCTCTCATCATATTTTATATTTTTATTTTTTATTAACTCTTCTGAAATATCGTCTAAAGAGAGTTTTGATCTATAAGGTCTATTTGATATCATAGCATCAACAACATCTGCCACAGCAAGAATTTTCGCTTCTAACAATATTTCATCTCCTTTTAAACCATTTGGATAACCTGATCCATCAATTCTCTCGTGATGTTGTAAAATTATTTCATGAGTTGGATATGGAAATTTTATATCTTTAACTATTTCATAACTTTTTATCACATGTTCTTTAACTAAATTAAATTCATGAGGAGTTAATTTTCCATATCTATTTAATATTTCTGATGGAATAAATATTTTTCCTAAATCATGTAAAAATGAAGCAAATTTTAAAGCTAACAATCTATCTTCAGCTAACTTCATCTCTTCTCCAATTAGTAATGCAAGTTTCGACACTCTTAATGAATGGTTTCCAGTATATGGCTCTTTTAATGATATTATTTTGGAGAATGATGATAACATATTATCAATAGTATCCTCAAGTTCTTTTGTTTTATCAATAATTTTCTTCTTATCTATAAATTTTCTTATACCTATTCCAATATCATTACTAACTTCATTTAAAACATTAACAATGTCTTTATTAAAATAATTTTCTTTATCAGAATGAACAGTTAATGCTCCAATAACTTCTTCTTCATAAGTGATTGGAAATGCGGATATCGATTTTATTCCATATAAGGAAGCTTTTTCTTTCCATGGATTAAAGCTCTCATCAATAGAAATATTATTTATTATTATATTTTCATTATTTTTAATCGATTTTCCGGTAGGACCTGAACCTAATGGTGAATCATCCCATTTTATTTCTATACTTTTTAAATAATCACTTAAAACTCCGCTATAGGAAACTGACTTTACTATATAATCTTTGCTTTTTAAACCTATCCATGCAAAAATTACCCCATCTATCTTAATTATTTCGTCACATACTTTTTTATAAAACTCCTTTTCATCTTTACAATAATTTATTAAATAATTAATTTTACGAACTATTAACTGATAGTTTAAAAGTTTATTTAACCTTGTTTCCTTTTCTATTGAATCGGTTATATCTTCAAATAAAACTATAAAGTAGTTTTTTTCTGAACTAAAAGCATTTACTAAAAAATGCTTTTTTAAATCAAAAGAGTAAAATTTAAATGAATCACTTTTTCTATTTAACGCAACAGAACCATATTCTTCTATAACTTTTTTATCAATATTTGGAAAAATATCTTTTCCAAATTTCCCAACTATATTCTCTCTATTCAAATTTATTAATTTTTCAAAGGATTTATTTACATCAATAAATACAAAATCAACTGGATTTTCATCTTTATCTAAGATGATTTTATTTAGAGCATAAGGAATAGGTGAATTATTATAAATAGATTTATAATAATTTAAAGAATCAAATTTATAATTTTTGATTAATTTTCTTTTTTTAAAATTGTTAATATTAATAAAATCTTTTTCTATAATAATCTCCTTTTCTTTATTAGAAAATATTATTACGATATAGATTTACATTAAATAAGAATTTTTGCCTTCTGCTATCTTATTATTCCTGCGATTCTATTCTTACTGAAAGAACAGAACATCCAGCATCAGATGGATCTGCAAAAACTGATACCTTTACAAACATTACTAATGCTAAAATTATTAAAACTAAAGCAATGAGTTTTTTCATTCTTAGCCTCCTTTTTTTAAGAATAGAATTTATCAAGTGATTGTCAAATTTTTTACCTCTAAAAACTATTATTATGACTGAATTTTTTTGACATAATTTTTTCTATTTTTAAAAATTTTTAAAATTTTATCTATAAGGGTACATATTATATGATATAATATCTTTAAAAAGATGAATATTAAATTGCCCGTATTAACTAAAAAAATTTTTGATTTAGGTTCATATTCTAAACCAGTTTTGAGTTATTTATTAGATAATAAAATAGATATTTGTTATAAAAACTATTTAAAATCATTAGAGTATATCTGGAAAAGAGAATATGAGAAAGCTTTAAAAGAGGTAAATTCTGGATTAAAAAAATGTAAAGAAAATAAGTCTCTCTATTATTTATTACTATCTAATAAATTTATAATTCTATTTTATCTTAAAGACATAGAGAACTTTAAAATTTTATATAACAAGATAAGAAAAGAATATAAAAAAATTCCACCATCAGTTAGAAAAATTACAAATCAATGTATAATAAATTATTCACTTATGAATGAAGGTTCAAATTTATCAAAATCAAGGTTCTGGAGTAAAGATAAAGGAATTTCCCCTTCTACTAAACTTTTTTTGTTGATTGGGAAAGCAAGAAAAGAAATAAAAGAGGGTAGAATAGAAAAAGCTATATTCTATTATCAAAAGGGTTTACAAATTGCAACTAAAATTCCACATCCAACAGGGATTATTACTTGTTGTAATGACATTTCATGGTATTTAATAAGCGAAAAACCATTTAAATCTCTCTATTATGCTGAAAAAGGAATTTACTATCTTGCTTACTACTTCGAAGAACCGAAAATAAATTTTTATATTTTAGATACAATTTTTAATATTGAAAAAAAATTAAATTATTACAGGATATTTGAAACCAGTGAAATAATAAACATTTATAAAGATGATGATTTTGTAAAAAATAAATACAGCAATCTATTGAATGAGATTAGAAAATTTGAGATAAATTTTGATAAAAATCTTCACAAAAACAGTTCAAAATTGAGAAATTATTTAAAA
>Ga0209201_1000624_pt1 | contig 46825 bp, 45 predicted proteins | sample AD_UKC055_MetaG_FD_184411 | JGI IMG/M metagenome (GOLD analysis project Ga0209201, IMG submission 184411) | Active sludge microbial communities of municipal wastewater-treating anaerobic digesters from USA - AD_UKC055_MetaG (SPAdes) (version 2) | ecosystem: Engineered > Bioreactor > Anaerobic >... | reverse complement strand
GACTGCCGCCAATCCGCATTCCTCGCCCAAAGGTATCGCCGCCCCTGATTTTTGATGAAAAATATCACTTGACAGGCAAAAACAGCATCCCTATACTCCGAGCGTCAAAAAGGAAGTTCTTATCAATCGGCGTCAAAAAAAGCTTTCGGGTGGGATTCCACATAACGAATCATCGCTTTGACAAGATATTGAGGCTCGCCGCAGCCGGAAGCGACAAAAATATGATCGCCGCGGCGGATATGACTGAAAATCTCATCTTCCGAAACGAATTTCTTCGGGTAGGCTTTCTTGAAGCCGGCGAGATATTCTTCAAAAATTTCAGGTTCCATGGCAGTCTGTGGTCCTGGTTTAACTTTTAGAAAAACGACGGTATCCCGATGATTTTGGAGTATTATAAGTTAAACCGCTGCCCCTGTCAACCAGCCTTCTAGTGAGATTTGCTAAGAACGAACGAAGAGAAATCTTGTTCTTTTGTATCCATCGGCTTCGCACAAAAACGTGAAAGGTGAAAGGTGAATAGTGAAGAAAAATAAGACTTCTCACATACGTTCGAAGCGACACTCTTGTTAATGTCATTTCGAGGAACGATAGAGACGAGAAATCTTTTTCTTTATCCCCATTCGCTTCGCTACGGGGATAATTCCGCCAACGCTTCGGTCTACGCTGCGCTTGCCCTTAGCGGGCGTCATTAAGACTTCTCACATACGTTCGAAGTGACACAGTCTGCAACCGTTGAACCTTGACCCTCTTCTCACCATCAACCATCAACCATAAACTATAAACTATGCCCCGGAGGACATCCCCGTTATTTCAGAAACTCCGCCATGTTCGTATGCTTTTCAATCAATTGCGATAAAAGACTAATCTTGCCGGTGTCCTGTATCCGGAGCAGGGGTTCCATATTTTCAATCATTCCGGCTGTTTTTAGCGTGTCTGTTCCCACAAGCAGAACAGGAATGCCCCGTTCATTGGCTCTGGAAATGATGTTTTGATGAGGAACGATATCGTCCGTCAGGATGATGCCCGCGGTATCTCTTTCCAGCGCGGCAAGGATCTGATCGCTTCGGTCGCCGCCGGTGATCAACAGTTGCCCCTCTCCGCTGAGTTCCGGCCGGGCGGGAATCCGCTGCTTGTCTGTGACGAGCGTCGCGGGGGTTCCGATGATGATCGTCCTGGCAATATTTTTCAGACGGTCCTCGCCCGCGAGAACTCTGGCCAGAAGTTTATCGGCGAGAAAATCAAGCGGAAAGTACGTTAATTGAGCCTGGTAAGGAATCACGCCGACAACCGCGATGCCCATTTTGCTGATGAGCGGCGTGCACGCATTTTCAAACTCTTCAAGGTCGCTTATCTTGTTGATGATGACGCCGCCGAAATCGACGCCTTCCAGCTTGACATATTTTTCAATGAATTTCAGATCGTCGAGCACACAATCGTCGTCGCCGCTCACCACAATCAGCAGTTTGCCGTCAATGGATTTGGTCACGGAGACCGCGTCCAGATTGAGATAGGCGCCGGAGGTCAGATCTTTCCCGCTTTCGATAAAGAGCACGTCATTCTTGCCCCCGATATCCGTCACGATTTCGGCAAGGGCTCTTTCCATGCCTTCCTCATCGTACATATATTTCAGGCGGGAACGGTCGAAGCCGAGCGTTATTTTTTCGTAGTGGCTTTCCAGCTCTCCCTGACGTCCGAGAAGATTGACCATCAGGCTCGCATCGTAATCCCAGCTTCTCTTTTTGCGATAAATCAGCCTGTCCCCCAGCGGTTTGGCATAAGCGAATTTTTTATCTTTCATCAGCGAGATGATTCCGGCGATGATGCTTGTTTTCCCGGAATTGCTTCTCATTGAAGAAACAACGATCTTTTTCATTGCGTATCCTCCTTCGTTTTGCTTATCAAAATCCGCGCGTCCACGGCCTTGATGCCGTTCTTGGCGTCATAGACCTCGATGGGATTGACTTCTATATCGGTGATTCGTTCGCACGTCCTGATAATCGTACTGATTTTAATAATCGTATCGATGACGGACTCGATATCTTTTTTTTCTTCGCCCCGGGCGCCGAGAAGAAGCGGATAGGATCTGATTTCCTCCAGCATGGAAAGGGCGATGTCGCGATTAACGGGAACCGCCCGAAACGATATATCCTTCATAATTTCCACGTAAATGCCGCCGAGCCCGCACATGATGACCGGTCCGAAGGAAGGATCTCTTCTCGCGCCGATAATCAGCTCAATGCCTTTCTTGACCATTTCCGCGACTTCGATGCCCTCAATAACGGCGTTGGGTTTGTAAACCCGGCAGTGATGCATAATCGCTTCGTAACCGACGACCACTTCCTTTTCGTCATCCAGATCAAGCAGGACGCCGCCCGCGTCGCTCTTATGCAGAATATCTTTGGAGACAACCTTCATCACGACCGGATAGCCGATTTCGCCGGCAAATGTCACCGCTTCTTTAATACTGCGCGCTATTTTGCTTTGCGGCATCGTAATACCGGCGGCGCGCATAACCGCCGCGCCTTCATTGGCCAGCAGAAAGGTTCTTCCGTTCCTGACGGCTCCGTCGATAACGGCATTGATCGCGGCGGTATCGATATTGTACTCGTCAATTCTGCGGGAAACCTCGTCACGATGCTTGTAATACCGGTAGAACGCCCCCAGGCAGGAGACGGCCTGTTCCACGTCGTTGAATACGGGAATGCTTTCCGCGATCAAGGCGGTGATCGCGCTTTCCACCTGTTTGCCGCCGATCAGGGCGTAACTGATGGATTTGCCGTTTTTCCGATGACTGGCATAGGTCTCTTTGATCATTTGCGTCAGATTTCCGGAATCGAAAATCGCCGTTTCGCAGTACAGCCCGATCGTCGAACCGATGTCTTCAGACTCGGCGGTTACGGTGAGCGCGCGCGTGTATTCAACCCCGCCGGCGGTGCCGGTAAGATCAATGGGATTTTTCGTTGATCCGAACGACGGCGTAACGGCCTCGTAAAGCCCCTTGAGCGAGGCCTGATCATCATACAGCGCGACGCCGTATTTTTCGCACGCGTCGGTTGCCATCACCCCGACACCGCCCCCGTTCGTCACGATGACGCTGTTGCGGGTCCGGGGCGCGGAACTGGAAATCATGAACTTGCACCAGTTGAAAGCGTCTTCAAGGCATTCCGCCCGGAGCACGCCGCACTGTTTCATAATGGCGTCGAATATTTCATCCGAACCCGCCAGCGAGCCCGTGTGCGAAGCGGCGGCCTGCGCGCCTCTTTTCGATTTTCCGGATTTGATGACAATCACCGGCTTCTTTCCGGTGGCCGTCTTGAGGGCTTCAATCAGCCGTTCTCCTTTTTTGACCCCCTCGATATAAATAAAGATCACTTTTGTATCGTCGTGTTGAATCAGATAGTCCAGCAGATCGGCTTCATCGACATCACACTTGTTGCCGATGGAAATAATGGCGGAAAGCCCCAGACTGGCGACGGCTGTTTTCGCGATCATGGCGATTCCCAGCGCACCGCTCTGCGTCAGAATGGCGACATGGCCCGGATTGATCCTCGCCGCGGAAAACGTCGAGTTAAGTGATGCGGCGCGGGAGTACAGGCCGAACATATTCGGACCCACGATACGCGTTCCCGCCCGCGACGCAATATCGAAAATTTCTTTCTCCTCCCGGACGTTGCCGATTTCCGAAAAACCCGACGTGATGATCTGAAGGAACTTGACTTTTTTCAGGGCGCATCTATTCACCGCGTCCTTGACCAGATCGGCGGGAATCACAATGGAAGCGCAGTCGATCTCCTCATCGATGTCCAGAATATCGGGAAAAATCTTATGTCCGTCAACATCACCGCCTTTGGGACTGACGGGGAAAACATGTCCCGTGTATCCGCCGGAAATAATATTGTTGAAAACAGCATAACCGATTTTCTTTTTGTTCTGGGAAGCGCCGATCACGGCGATGCTTCGCGGCTCAAACAGATATTTGATATCGTACTTTCCGGTGTTGTCCATATCGCTCTCCGGCATATGGATTGAAAAGATGGTTAACGTTTGCCGACTACTGATGATTCTAATGAAATGAGCCGAATATTGCAATGCCTAAAATATAAAGCCCGTGTACGGAAAGCGCACCGAAACGTGCTGGACAAATCATCCAAAGCCTTTGGCTTTTGGAAATTATGCCCGCAGCGAAAACGAACGTGAGAAGTCTTTTATTATTCACTTTTCACTCTTCACATTTCACGGGCTTTCTAAGGCACATAGTGCCGTGTGGAAAAACGTAACACGTAAAACGTAAAACCTAAAACTTAAAACTGTTTTTCTTTAACCATCAACTATCTAGTGAGACCAGTTGAGAACGAGTGAAACGAAGTTCGTCCCAGCCACCTAAAGGTGGTGGGATAATTCGCTCTAAGATTTTTCGATCACTGCGTTTCGAAAAATCAAGGCTCATTAAAACGTAAGTCGAACTATCCAATGGCGTTGCCATTGGAAACTATCAACTATCCCCCGTTGCCCGTTTCCAGAATCGACAAAATATCCGCAGCGTTGTTCAACACAAGATCCGCGCCGGCGTCGATAAAATCATCCTTTCCGCAGCGTCCCGTGAGCACCCCGCAGGTCAGGGTCCGGGCGTTGCGTCCGGTCACGATATCGATGGGATGATCGCCGATCATCAACGTATGATGCGGTGAAGAGCCGAGTCTGCTCATGGCCAGGCCGATATGTTCCGGATGCGGTTTGATCTTGCCCACATCATCGCGGCAAATCAAAACGGGGCAGTAATCCAGAATATCGGGGAAAACGATTTTTACGGCTTTGGCGCAGTTTCGGGTGATGATTCCGCAGGAAAGATTTGCGGCGTGCAGCGACATGAGGAGTTTTCGTGTCGAACCGAAAAGTTCGCCACGCTCCGCCGCGTCCGTCTCGATTTCTTCAATGATCGCATTGGCCTCTGCGAAAAACTCACCGGCTTCCCGCTCCGAGCGCCGCCTGATCGTGTCGAAAGCGGCGTCGATCATTTCCAGAATAAAATGCGGGCTCATTGCTTCGCGTGAAACGCCGCGGCATGAAATAAGATTCATGACCGTCTCTCGCATGCTTTGAAAATCAATGTTCAGTTTGGCCAGCGTGCCGTCAAAATCGAAAATGATCGTCCGGATGACGGATGCCCCGATTTTCAATTCCGCCATGAGGTCAACCCCGGGAGGAAATATAGCGATTGCCCAGAACCTTCGTCAGTGTTCTGGAGGATTCGACCGGGGGAACATCGCCGTCGGCAATAATATGAAGAAAATTACGAATGATGTTGAATGTGGCGCCCCAGAGGATTTCTTCTTCGCCGCTGCCGTCGGGAACGACCAGGCAGGGTGTCTGATAGCGGAACGGATCGTTGTTTTCACCCACGGTCATCTGGACGTCGAGCGTGGCGTAGTTTGCGCTCTCGAAGAAAAAACTTAAAGGGATTTCCAGAACCTTTTCCACCTCGGAACTCAACGTGAAGGAAAAGGGACGACGGGAGCAGCACACGACGGGAAAAATAGTCCGGGAAATAAAGTGCAGCGAATAGGTGGGCAGAGCGCCGAGAAATTTCGTGTTCATCGGACTCAGACCGATTTCTTCCCAGGCTTCCCGCAGAGCGGTGGTTAAAAAAAGACGGATCAGATTCCCGGTTTCATCGTCCACGTTCTGGATATGCCGCGCCATTCTGCCGCGCAGCGCCGGCAGCATTTCCGTTTTCAGAAAAGAACTCAGCACATTGTCCTGTTTGGGTTGCAGCATCCCGCCGGGGCAACTGAGGTCTCCGGCCTGAGAAACACTGGCGGATCGTTTGATTAATTGAAAAACATATTCGGAACGGTCGTTGAATTGCTTGAAATTGAGCAGTAAAACCACCGCGGCCTTGAGGTGAGCGGAACCCTGACGGCGGGACGCATCGATCTCGGAATTCTTTTCTTTGTAATCGACGGCGACACTCGCCAGTTTGTCCATAACCAGACGGGGCAAAACATCTTTTTTCTGAAACAGCGTCAAATCCATAACGCAACATCCCCAAAAATCTAAGCGATAATTTCCGCAATGACCTGATTATACCAGCATCTTGCCGGAAAGAGATTTAAAAACCCGCAGTGCCCGCCGAATTTTTGCCGCGAGACCCGGAGATACCGGTTATCCTCCAGCTTCAGGTAATCGTCATGCGGGATAACCGGATCGTCTTCCGCAATAAAGATTCTGACCGGAATGTTGAGATTTTGCAAGGCCTCATTTCCCAGCGTGTACAACTTGAAATAATCGCGATACGTGGTTAGTTCCGGAACGTAGGGCATCATCATTTCCGTCAGTTCAATGCACGTGTCCGCTTTCAGCATTTTACTGAAATCATATTTCTGCGGAAAGAGATTTTGTTTTTTCAGCAACGACCGCTTCCATTTTTTCAGAAAATATTTCCGGTAGAAGGAATAGCCGTTATCGATGGCCAGAGTCGTCTTGTAAGGGTCCAGCGGCGGACTGACGGCAAAAACATGTTTTAAATTCGGAATCGGTTTGATGCTGTGGCGCATCGCGATGCGCAGGGCGAAATTGCCGCCGAGTGAACCAGATAGACCGGTGTGCCCGCGGAAAACGCTGACAGATGCTCCACTCCCTCGAAGGTTTCCTGCAGCAGCGCTCCGTGAAAGAGGCCTTCGTTAAGATGATGGGAATCGCCATGATCGCGCAGATTCAGACGTCCGACGGTAAATCCCCGCCGGTAAAAATAATTTGCCGATTCCAGAATGTAAACCGAGGACGACGACCCCTCCCATCCATGCAGAAAAATGACCATGCCCCGCTGCCGGGGATGATGAGACAGAAACGACAGCAATCTCGACCCGCCGGACGTTCTTAAAACAACTTCCCGGGAGTTTTTTTTCATCTCGTTTTTCCATCCCAGCCGCAGACGCGAACTGGCCATAATGGATTGAAAGTGCGGACTGCGGAAGAGAAAAAACGGCTGGAAATTGTTTTCAGTTGTTTTGTTTTTCTTTGTCATTTGCTCAAAGCGATACCGGCGGTAATTTCTTTTAATAAAAACAAAAAATAATGATTTAATCAAGAGTAATCAAAATGGCAGGCAATCATGGTCATGTCGAAGAGCATAGCGCATGCTACGGAGCTGGGAATCGTTTTATCTTTTTACCTGAAAATTTAAACCTAAAACCTAAAACTTACGACTTTTTTTCATCTTTTTAACTCCTTATTCAAACACCTTTGAATGATCACCTCTTATGTCTATATTTTTATACAACTTTTAACCTGTTTCAGCACACATTTTTTGCCATTACACCCGAAATGACATTAAAAAGGGTGTCGCTTCGAACATCCATCAACCATGAACCATTTTTTCCTTTGACAGGATAAATTTAATTTAGTACTTAAAACAACGGCTTATACGAAAAAATCAACCGGTTTTATAAATCTTTCAAAGAATCTTCGTTCAAGATTGAAACAAAAGGAGGATGTTATGAAAAAGATTGTATTTTTAATCGTAATCATAATGACCGCGACAACGGTTGTGCAGGCGGAAATCAAAGCCGGCGGATTACCCGCTGTTGATTCCGTCGAAATTGCCGAGCCGGATTCCCGCGCCGGTGCCATGCCGCCCCTCGATGTCGATAAAAAAATCGAAGAATGCATCTGTCCTCCCTGTTGCGATAAACCGACCAGCGCCACCGTTGTGGAACAGGCCGGTTCCGATCAGGAAAGAGTGTCGATGATGATCAATATCGAGTTTGATGCCAAAAAAACAGCCGTGGATGAACGATTTTATGAAGATATTGAAATGCTGGCGAATTTTTTAAAAGAATTTCCAAAAGAGAAAATCGTCATTGAGGGTTACTCCGATAATGTCGGCGATGAAAACGTCAACCGGAAATTATCCGAAAAACGCGCTAAAAACGTGCGCCAGGTGCTGATTGACAAATTCGGCATCAACGGCTCCAGAATGACCGCTGTCGGTTACGGCGAGGAGAACCCGCTGGCATCCAACGATACGGAAGAGGGGAGACAACAGAATCGCCGTGTAGAAGTCACGGTAGAGGTTCTGCGCACAAAGTAAAGTTGCTGTATAATATTCCGGCCTTTCGGGGTTCGGAAAACATATAAAATAAGACCCTGTATCCGTTGCAACGGATACAGGGTCTTATCATGGGATAATCTTAAAGTGTTATATCGTTATTTTACTTTATACGCTTCGATAACAGCTTCGATCCGGCGGTTTTTCTGACGTCCTTTTTCCGTTTTATTACTCGCAATCGGTTTGCGAGGTCCATAGCCGACAGCTTTGATAATCGCGGGATCAATGCTGAAATGGTCGATCAAATACGTCCGGACGCTGTCCGCGCGGGCCTGAGACAGTCGCATATTGCGTTCGGGCTCGTGATGAATATCGACATCATCCGTATGACCTTCGATAACAACCCTTGCATCCGAATATTGCCTGATAAAGTCGGCGACTCTTTTTAACTCCTGATGATATTTCTTTTTGATGACGGCCTTGGCCGTATCAAATTCAACATTAACCCTCATGGCAATTTTTTCACGCACGCAGCCGTTTTGATCGACCGCCGTGTTTGCGGGGGAATTGGGGCACTTGTCCAGAGTGTCGGGAACGCCGTCTTTATCCGAATCGTTCGGACAGCCGTTTTGATCGACCGGAATGCCGGCGGGTGTGCCCTGGCAATTATCCTGATCATCGGGAACACCGTCGGCGTCGGAATCCGGAGGGCATCCCTGTTTATCGACGGCTGCACCGGATGGAGTGGCCGGACACTTGTCAAGATAGTCGGCAATGCCGTCTTTATCCGAATCGTTCGGACAACCGTTTTGATCGACGGAAACACCGGAAGGCGTATTGAGGCACTTGTCCAGATTATCGGTAATGCCATCGCCGTCCGAATCAGTCAGTGGCGGGGGGGGAGGCGGTTCTTCCGGTTGAACCTCTGCGATTTCTTTCTTCCCGCCGAAGGCGACATTGACGCCCAGGGCGACGAGTAAATTATTATGCCATCTCTTGTCGATATCATTATCGTAAGAAAGAACGTGACGCACATCGGCGCGCAGAGCAACATCGTCGGTAATAAAATATTTCAGTCCCGCGCCGTAATCGGCGGCAAGTGTATTCAAATCTTCATCGAAATCGGTGTTGCCGAAATGGAGTCCGCCGAAGCCCAGCGCCAGAAACGGCACAAGTTTTTCATCCGGCATAAAGTGATAGAGCCCTTCAATGCCCATATCGTATGCATCGTTGATGTCGATAGCATCATGATCCGTCCGGATGTAGCTGAAAAATGCTTCTATGCCGATATTTTTCGTCACATGATAACCGGCGCGCAAGCCTGCGGTTGCGCCGTCTTCCCAATCCTCATTGCCTTCGAAGAAATAACCTCCGGCATAAGGCGTCAGCGAGAAAGAGCCTTGCCTGATTTCCGCATACGTTAAGGAAAATGCGAAAATCGACGATACAAGAATCGTCAAAACGATAATTTTTTTCATAATCATGCCTCCTTAAAAAACGTTACGTTGAAAAAGAAAAAATCCGCGGTGATGCAAGAAAATATTGAACACGCCAACCCTGAAACATTTAAAACGATCAGAATCCATAAAGAAAGTATTATTGCCCGATACCGTGTCGTGACATTCAGAGATTTCGAGACCCGTAAAAGACAGAGCATTGAAGAACATAATTAACAGTTATCGAAAGGACGAAAGCGCCGTTGGTATGATTTGTATTCAAAGGCTTCCGGCTTTTTTATGTGCCGGAAGTCTTTGACTGTAAAAAGCACGATATTGCGAATCACTCGAAGGAAGCGACAACCCGACGATTCTTCTGTCTTCCTTCGGCCGTCTTGTTGCTGGCAACCGGCCTGTCCGGGCCGTACCCGAGCGCTTTAACGCGGGAAGGCCTGACGTCGAAATTATTAATCAGATATGCGCGGATGCTGTCGGCGCGAGCCTGCGAGAGCTTGATATTATCCCGGCGGTTGCCGGTGCTGTCCGTGTGTCCAACGATCGTTGCGGTTGCTTTGGGATTTTTCTTCAGAAAATCGGCCACCCGTTTCAATTCACCGTGATATTTTTTCTTAATAACCGCCTTGCCCGAATCGAATTCCATCTTCAGAAGCATCGACTTGTTTTTCAGCGGGCATCCGTTTTCATCCACGGGTGTTCCATCCGGAGTGCGAGGGCACTTATCCTGATAATCGGAAACGCCGTCGAAATCGGAATCCGACGGACAACCGTCACGGTCCACCTTGACACCCGCCGGTGTATTCAAACAGTGATCCTCGTAATCGAGAATGCCGTCTTCATCGTAATCCGGCAGACAGCCGCGTTTATCGACAACCGCACCCGCCGGAGAACGCGGACAGTAATCCTGAGCATCGGGCACGCCGTCCCTGTCGGCATCGGCGCTGGAAACCGTTGCCGCCGCCGGAGCAACGGGTTCTTCGATTTGAGCTTCTTTCACGGGAACAGAGCGGCCTCCTCCGCCGAAGGCAAAATTAATTCCCGCTGTTGCCTGTAAATCATTGTGGAAATAATGAGGATTATTCCATCTGCCGTTCAGGGGAACGATGTGACGGACATCAAGACGAAGAGCGATATTGTCACTGACGAAAAATTTCATACCCGCGCCGTAATCAACGGCGATCTTGGTTGCTTCGAAAACGGTTCCATAATCGGCATGACCGTAATGCTCTTTGTAATTTCTGGCTTCGCCATAATAAACACCGCCCAATCCCATGGCGACAAACGGAACAAAACGACTTTCCGGCATGAAATGATAAAGCGCCTCGACGCCGTAATTGTAAACATTTTGCCAGGGCTCCGTACCGGAGATATCCGAATCGTCAATTTCCGTTTGCGTAAAACTGGCGAAACCTTCAATGCCCAGATTCCTGGTGAGATGGTAACCGCCGCGCAGACCGAGAACAGCCGATTCCGTCATCTCCTGGTTCCCTTCAAAAAAATAACCTCCGGCAAAGGGGGTGAGGGAAAAGGAGCCTTCACGGATTTCCGCCCATGATGCGGAGGGTAATAAAATCGATAATAAAAAAATCGACAAAACGGCAATTTTTTTCATAATCACTTCTCCTGAAATTTTCATTGATTATGCAATTGTGAACTTTATGAATAAATATATAACACTTAAAGCGATAAGAGTAAAACAGTTTTTAATGACACTCGCTAAGAGCGAGCGAAGCGAAGCTCGAAGCGTTAGTGGAATTATCCCCGCAGCGAAGCGGATGGGGATTTGAGCCAAGCTGAAGACGAGTGTAACGAAGTCTGAAGCGTAAGGGGTAGTGAAACTCCAATTCCAAAAGTGAAACGCATTGGAATTGGTAAGTTGAATTATCCAATGGCTTTGCCGTTGGAAATTATCCCCGAAGCGAAGCGGATGGGGATTTGAGCCAAGCTGATAGTGAGGACTCGTTGAGAACGAATGAAATAATGTTCGAAACGTTAGCCGAACTATCCTAGAAGCGTAGCGACGTAGGAAGATAAGCGCAGCGGATGGGGACAATAGTACAAGACTTCTCACATGCGTTCGAAGTGACACCCTTTTTAATGTCATTTCGAAGCGAAGCGAGAAATCTTAAAATGTTTCACTTAAATCAATCCAGTCAGGATTCATCTTTTCTACTAATTTATTTTTCTTTTCCCTTCGCCATTTTTTAATTTCCTTTTCTCTTGCAATGGCAGAATTAACATCATTTGTTTGTTCAAAGTAAACTAGTTTGCAAAGATTGTATTTGGATGAGAAACCTTCGGTAAGCTTATTATTGTGTTCATAAATACGACGGGCTAAATCATTTGTGACGCCAACATAGATTACCCTGTTGTTCCAATTAGTCACAAGATAGACGAAATATTCTTTGGTTAATGCCATATCAAGACTTTTCAGGTAACTCTTTTTTATGTCACTTCGAACGTATGTGAGAAGTCTTAATGACGCCCGCTAAGGGCAAGCGCAGCGTAGACCGAAGCTTTGGCGGAATTATCCCCGCAGCGGAGCGGATGGGGATAAGGAAAAAGATTTCTCGTTGCTATCGCTCCTCGAAATGACATTAATAAAATGTCACTTCGAACGTATGTGAGAAGTCTTGTGTTTTTCACCTTAAACGTAACACTGTCTTTTCTAACATTGAACGTTGAACGGTGGTTTTTCACTTTTCACTCTTCACATTTCACGGGCTTTCTAAGGCACATAGTGCCGTGTAGAAAAACGTAAAAAACGTAACACGTAAAACCTAAAACAATTTTTCTCTAATCATTCACCATTCACACAGGCTTTTGCTTCAATCTCTTCAGCACCGGTATCAGCGTGCGGCGGAGATGTTCCACGCGTCTTATGGTATAAGGCTTGAGATAACCGCGCTTCAAATCTTTAATCATGACCAGTTTCCCGAAAAAGTGTCCGACGCCATATTCTCTCAGGGGGATTTCGAATTTAAGAATACTTTCTTTATCTTCAGTGGCCATATCCCTCAAATCATTCGCGGAATGTGTTTCCGGATCATGATCATCTTTCGCAGCCCACTCCAGCGCCGCTTCGTTAACCAGATACAGTTTAGCGTAATGAAAATTGAGCATTTCCAGCGCTTCAACAATATGTGCCCAGAGTTCATCCATGTTTTGTGAATTATTCGTTGATATTTGCAGAGAAAGAAAACTACGCCGATTCTGGCTGAACCCGGCCACATCCGTCATATCCTGAAACCAGCCCATAAATTTGTCAAAAGCCAGATATTCAAAATAGCCGAGTTTACGCACCAGAATAATCATGCCGATAAGAATTGCGCCCAGGATAAGGCCGTCTAAATTGTTATCGCGCAAGGTGATAATCAGAATCGAGAACACACAAAAAACCAGCGTGATGCAATAAATCAGATAAACAACTTTCTGAGAAGAAAGGCCCAGTTTCATTAACATGTGATGTATGTGTTCCTTGTCCGGGTGGAATATTGACTTGCCCTGTAAAAAGCGCCTGATCGGCGAAAGGATGGAGTCGAAAATGGGAATTCCCAGCGCGAGCAGCGGGATGAGCATCAACACGCCGACGTTGCTTTTTGCCGAACTGCGGATGGCCAGAATAGCCACGGTATAGCCCAGGACATAGCTTCCGCCGTCGCCGAGAAAAACAGTTGCGGGATTAAAATTATATTTCAGGAATCCCAGCACCGCACCGCCTGTAATGGCAAAATAAAAGGCGGAAAGATACTCGCCGTGAATATAGGAAGAAATCGTCATGACTGTGCATGTGAAAAAGATCAAACCGCCGGCCAGGCCGTCAAGTCCGTCGACCAGATTCACGGCATTAATAAACAACAGAAACCAGAAAACCGTTATCAGGTAACTGGACATTAATCCGAATTCGATTCCCGTGCCGTTAAAAAAGATACCGTTTATCGTTGCGCCGCCGATAAAAGCAATCGTTGCCGCCACGATTTGAAAAAATAATTTTATCCAGGGGTTGAGACGGCGGAAATCATCCCAGAGGCCGCAACTCAAAACAATAATAGCGCCCAGATGTCCCATGCAAGCGTTAAAATTCAGGACGTATAAATCTCTCATGACCGGATTGAAGAGATTAAACACAATGCCCGTGATCATCACCGATAGAAAAACAGCCAGGCCGCCGATCCGTGGTATCGGCGCAGTGTGGACTTTGCGTTCCTCAGGAATATCCATTGCCCCGAGCTTGATTCCCAGAGCCCTTACGCCGGGAGTCAGAACAAGCGACAGGCACAGGGAAAACACAAACATCAACATCAACGTTGTACTAACTGTCATACTGCTACCTCAAAAAATTTCGAGTTGCTTAATTACGTGAACCAGTTTTCACCAAAAACTGTTTTTCTTTGAACCATCAACCATTTTACTTGCGAAGCGAATGGGGATAAAAAATAAGATTTCTCGTCGCTATCGCTCCTCGAAATGACATTAATAAATGTGTCACTTCGAACGCATGTGAGAAGTCTTTTATTATTCACTTTTCACCCTTCACATTTCACAGGCTTTTTAAGGCACATAGTGCCGTGTGGAAAAACCTGGAACTGTTTTTCTTTAACCATAAACTATGAACTATGAACCATAACACAACTATTCATACCCTTCAGGATTCTGCGACTGCCAGCGCCACACATCCGCGCACATATCCGCAAGATTTCTTTTGGCCTTCCATCCCAGCGCTTTCAACGCCAGTTTTGTATCGGCATAATACTCGGCGATATCGCCGGAACGTCGTTTGGTAAAACGATAGGGTATCTTCCGTCCCGAGGCTTTCTCGAACGCTTTAATCATCTCGATCACCGAATACCCCCTGCCGGTGCCCAGATTGACAATCAGTGGTTTTTGTCCCGGTTTGCCCGCGCTTTTCTTCTCCATCTTTTTAAGAGCGGCGACGTGACCTTCCGCCAGATCCATAACGTGAATGTAATCACGGACACCCGTACCGTCTTTGGTCGGATAGTCGTTGCCGAAGACATTAATTCGTTTACGGCGGCCCACGGCAACCTGACTGATAAACGGCATCAGATTATTCGGTATGCCACGCGGATCTTCGCCGATCAGGCCGCTTGGATGAGCGCCGACCGGATTAAAGTAACGCAAAAGCATAACCCGCCAGACAGGATCGGCTTTCTGAATATCCTCCAGAAGATGCTCGATCATCAGCTTGGTGCGGGCATAGGGATTCGTGGGCGCCGTGGGACAGTCTTCTTTGATCGGAATAACCGAAGCGTCTCCGTAAACCGACGCCGAAGAACTGAAGATAATATTTTTAACGCCGCGATCAGCCATGACGTTGCATAAAGAAATTGTGCCGAGGATATTATTCTCGTAATAGAGCAGGGGACATTCGACCGATTCCCCCACCGCCTTGAGACCCGCAAAATGCATAACCGAAAAAATCGCATGTCTCCGGAAAACCTTTTCCAGCGCAGCGTTATTGCGCAAATCCAATTTATAGAAGGGTGGTTTCTTGCCTGTAATGCGGGCGATCCGCTGCACCACCGACGCCTTGCTGTTGGAAAGATTATCTACAATCACCGGCTGATAGCCCGCCTGAGTCAGCGCCACAACCGCATGACTGCCGATGTAACCGGTTCCTCCCGTTACCAGAATATTCGACATAAAATATGAATCCTTTAAAATTATTTTAAATCAAGACTTCTCACATGCGTTCGCAGTGAAAATGATTCACCATCAACCATGAACTATGAACTATCAACCATTTTACTTGCGCAGCGAATGGGGATAAAGAAAAAGATTTCTCGTCGCTATCGCTTCTCGAAGTGACATTGATAAGTGTGTCACTTCGAACGAACGTGAGAAGTCTTTTATTTTTCACTTTTCACCCTTCACATTTCACAGGCTTTTTAAAGCATGTAGTGCCGTGTGGGAAAACTTAAAACTGTTTTTCTTGAACTAGAAACTAGAAACTGACTTTGAAAGGATAATTACTGATTTCCTGCTGTTTGCTTTGAATATAGTTCTTCAATTTCTGCTCGGAGATTGCCGGCACAGCAACAAATTCCACACCCGCCTCATAGTACTCGCTCTCAATAATCATTTTCGTCCAGACAATTTTGCCGGTTAACGTTATCACCTCGGAAGAAGAATTAACAAAATAATCGATCATAACCATGCTGCCGACGGCTAAAGGAACATTGCCCCTGATTTTCGTGCCGGAGACTGAAATATTCTCGCTGTAATTGTATGCAACCTTTTGCGATAAAATATCATGATGCGCATCGCCGGATGATACGGAAATCCAATTCAACACATTAAGCCGTTCATGTCGCCGTCTTTCGATCATCACGAATCCCAACCTCATGGCTTTAAGAATAATATATGACCCCGCGGAAGCCGTTTCATACATTTCTATGCACGAATTAGGAGGAGATGTCTTCTCCCGGTTTCCTCTCAGGAAAGTTACTCCCGCGGGGCACAACCCTGAATAATGCAATACATGATCAATTGTTTGTCGGCCATTTTGGATGGAATCGTATAAAATTCAAATACTCATATTGATGAAATAATGATTATAAAACATGTATGAAAAATACACGATTAGCGAAGCGACATCAGGTGTGAACGAAGATTGACTTTCGCATTGCGCAGATTAAGTTTCTTCGTACTGTCAACTTTTTTGTGTAAAATTTTCATAGGCCAATTCTTTAAAGAAAGGCAGATTCTTACGCACTTTTCCAACAGGGTTTGACCGCCAATGTAATTCCATTTTCAAACTTATAAAAGCCAGAATCCGATAACAGGCCTCTTCACCAGCCAGTATCTCCATCGGTCTGGTTCTTCTTCTGAATTCTTTGTTGAGCCGTTCAATCGCATTGGTGGTGCGTAATGAAATCCATTCCTCCTCCGGAAAGTTGAAAAAGGTTAAACAGGAATGAATGGATCTTTCCAAACAGCCCGTTGCCGAAGGCAATGTCTCCTTCCATTTTTGCTGGAAAGCTTCAAAGTATTCTAACGATTTCTTTTTGGAAGAGGCATAAAAGATGGAACGGATATCGTCAGCCACTTCCTGCTTCTGCTTTTGCGGGACTTTGGCCAAAACATTACGGGCGACATGCACCTGGCAACGCTGGACTTTGGCACGGGGAAACTCTTCCTTAAAAACGGTCTCCAGCCCCGGCAACCCATCCATAATGCCCAGGGTCACCGACTGGCCGTCCAGACCTCGTGATTTCAAATCCTTGAAAAATTCACGCCAGCTGCCTGCCGATTCCTTATCCCCGGACTGAAGACTCAGCACCAGCTTGTACCCCTTCTCGGTCACTCCAATGGCAACCAATACAGGAATAATGTCAATACTCCTTTGGACACGCATGTGGAAGTTCACCCCGTCCACAAATATATATTTGACGGATTCCGCTGATAAATCCCGCCGACGCCATTTCTCCACCGCTTCGGTCAACTCTTCGTTGGCGCTGCTGATTTCCGTATGGGACAGATGGCGTCCGATCAACCGCTCTGAAATCATCGCCAGGCTTCGGGTGCTCACACCTGTCAAAAACAACATGCTGACATCCCGACTGATCTCTTCTTCATATTGTTTGCTCCGGGGAATGACCTGCGTTTTAAAATCCCCTCGGCGATCCCGGGGAACTTTGACCGCTACTTCGCCAATCCCTTTTAATGTGAAATCGCGATGATAGGATCCGTTCCGATGATTCACTTCTGCCTGACCAACACTCCGTTTATAAAAATCTCTTCCCAAAAAATGGGTGAGCTCATGGTTCATCACGGTCGTCAGATATTGACCAACTGTCTCTCGTATGTCTGCGCGAATCATCTCGAAAAATTGCTCCGGCTGTTTCTGAATCTCCTTGAAAATCTCCGCTGCTTCAGTTACTGTCATCTCCAGTTTCATGGCGCTTTCTCCTTTCAGTTTAGGCTTTTGCGGAAAAACCCTTCTAAAGGAAAAGCGCCTTTTTTACTACCTTCTTCTCTCTATCTTTTTACACAAATTATTTTACACTAGCAGTTTCTTCCGGATATTATTCCGGTGTGTCGCAACCGTATTCACGGCCACGTTCAGCATGTCCGCAATCTCTTTTGTGCATTTGCCTTTTCCGATCAGATCAACAATCTGAATTTCCTGCGGCGTGAGCTTTTTGTACAGCGTCTGAAAATTACTCAAAAAAGGCGACAGCACGCCGGTGAGATTGTTTTCCAGTTCCCGGAGATATTTCTTGCTGCGTTCATCCAGGTTCGCCTTCCTGAGCTTATCCAGGTAAGGCATCACCAGATCATTGACGTACGTCTGCAACTTGTTTTCAAAATGTTTCTGTTCCTGCTTATTGTGCTTCATCAAAACGCGCAGCGTGATATTGGCTTCTTCCAGATTGGCGGCAAACCGCTTCAATTGATCCTGCGCCTTTTTCTTTTCCGTGATGTCGATGCACGTGCCGATCAGACACGTCTTGCCGTCATATGGAATTCTACTGGCGGTAATCAGCAGAGTGCAGTCAGCCCCGTCTTTAAAAACAACATTCTCCTCATGATTGAAATGACCGGAAAGGAAACCATGCTTGATTCTTTCCGCGGCGGCCCGCCGGCGGGATTCAGGATGCAAGTCAAGCGCGGTCATGGTCTTCATCTCTTCGGCCGAATATCCGGTCGTCAACGTGAAATTATCGTTCCAGAGGAGAAATCTGAAATTCTCATCAATGATGAAAAACAATCCCGGCAGATTGTCGATAATCGCGCGGTTTAAAATGTGTTCGTTTCGCAGGTCTTCTTCGATTTGTTTGAGGTTCGTGAGATCCTGCGCCACCACAATCACATAATATTCATCGCCGATTCTGACCAGATCGCCGGAATCCATGGACGTGACCGTCGAGCCGTCTTTCAACCGGTGCCGGACTTCCATATTCCGGAAACAACCGTCTTTGGCGATAGCGTCGATGACTTTTTCGCGAACGTCCTGGGAAAATAAATTTAATTCCCGGCTCGTTTTGCCGATAACCTCTTCACGCGAATAGCCCGATCCCTGGCAAAACAAATCATTTACATCGCAGATCGTTCCATCCGGTTTAAAAACCGCAATCGCATTCGGCGTGAGATTAAAAAGCTTCAGGTAAATTTCATCTAACGTGACAAGCGGCGCTGCTTTTTTATGCCGCGTCGGCGGCGCAGACGTTACCGTTTTAGCCGCTTTTCCGTTGCTGCCGGTCTTATGCAGTTTGTCCGGTTTAACCTGTCTTGCCTTTCCCATAGCTCCTTCTCCTAATCCTCCGTTGAACTTGCCTTGTCCATTCGACCGTTCCCATTGTCACTTCGAACGCATGTGAGAAGCCTTGTGCTTCTTGACCATCAACTATCAACTATCAACTATGAACTATTTTTCCCTTAGCCTTCAGTCTTTTCTTTCTTCTAAGCTTTCTCTTGACACCTGTAATAATTATGGTTATCATAAAAACATGCCAACGGTAATGAAATTAGGAGCATACAGATTTCATTTTTATTCTGACGAAGGAAACGAACCACCGCATATCCATGTTGAAACACCGGATGGCGAATGCAAATTCTGGCTTGATCCTGTTCGATTGGCGCGTAACAAAGGTATATCGCCGCAAAACATTAGACAAATCGAAAGAAAAATTTTCGAAAACCGCGACTTCCTGGAGGATAAATTTCATGAGTACTTTAGCCATGAAAAATGAGACTGTGGAACCTACTGCCATCAGAGCATGGGCAGAGAAAAAGACCATATATATTGAACTTACAGATGGAAGAATCATTGGTTTCCCAGCCAGCCGTTTTAAGCTTCTTGCCACTGCATCGGAAGAAAAATTAAAGGAAGTGACTCTACGCCTGAATGGTTACGCATTGCGATGGGAATCTCTTGATGAAGACATTACGGTACCTGGAATCGTAGCTGGCAATTTTCAATTGCCCTATAACATTGAATAGAAAGAATATTTAAAACTGTTCTTTCTTTTCACCTTTCACCCTTCACATTTCACGGGCATTTTAAGGCACGCAGTGCCGTGGAATAACTATTCACCATCAACTATCAACTATTCACTGTTCTTAACCTTGAACCACCGTGTCACTTCGAACGCATGTGAGAAGTCTTTTATTTTTCACTTTTCACCCTTCACCTTTCACCTTCGTGAAGCGTTGAACCTAAAACTCAAACGAGGTTTCAATCCCAACAAAGTGGTTTCTCTCCCGCTCGCCCTGAACATACTCAAAATTCTTGATATCCTCGAAACCATAGTGCAGAGTCACATCGGCGTTTTCATGAATCCGGTAACCGCATTCCACAAAATACTGGTTTTTAGATTGCGCAAACGCCTGCGAATGCTCGCCGCTTCTTTCCCGGTCGAATCCGATCTTGTAAAACATCTTCTGGAACCGCTGCGACCATTCCACAAAAATATCTTCCGCATCGCTGCCCGCGTGATGTCCGAACACGCGCCCGTCATTGCGCATCGGATAAGAAGGATGCCGGTACCAGGCATCCGGAATACTGCCGGGCGATAAATCCGCATACTCCGCCCGCAGAACCGCCGTTTCCAGTCCGAAGGGTTTGTACAGCGCAAGTCCCGTCAGATATGCGCGTTTGTCCGGCGGGAAGCCGCTGTCCTCCGCTCCCCATTCTACATAAAGCTTCACCCCGTCGACCGCGAGAAGATATTGTTTCAGATTCGGAATCGTCAGCGCCGCATCGACGGCAAACTGCGAATTGCTGTCCGTCTTTTTGCCCGGGTCCGGATTGGTATTGCCGTAAAGAATCTTCAGCACATCGCCCGCACTCAGATCGCGCCGGCCCGCGCCGCTGAACATCACCAGATGCGAGCCGCCAAGTTCCAGATACGGATGCGGTTTAATCCCCACCCGCAGGCCGTACAGAAAAGGATTAATCAGCTCAGCGCCGGTGCGTACATCATGAAGCTGCGAAAAAATCAGATTAAACTGCACGGGCCCCAGATAGGAAAAAATCCAAGGCGGCACAACCGGCTCCGGATTGGACAGCTTAATCATATCCAGAGGCTTCGCATTGCGCGACATCAGCAGGGCGGCATGATACCCCGGCCCCCACCACAGCGAATCCCTGCCTGCCTGAATCTCAACATTATATAATGTCAGCTTTGCGTAACCCTTATGAAGACGCACATCGACATTGCTTTCATCATCAAACCGCTCATGCTGATTATAAATCAACGCCGGCTGCACAAAAAACGACAGCGCCTTGAACAACCGGGCGTGCGACTGGATCTGCACCACCGCATTATGCCCTTCGCCGTAATCGATCCCCTCATTATTGAAAACGGAGAACGGATCGGAATAATAGCGATAAGACAGCGAAAGCTTTTCCAACGGCTTGAAAACATGATCCTGGATATTCTCCGGCGTCCGGGCTTCGGCAATTTCCGTAGCAAAAAACTTCCCGTCATGCGTCTGCAGCAGAGCGCATTCCGCCGAAGGCGTTTCCATGCCGGAACAATGATCCAGCGCCGCCGCAAACTGCCGTCCGGCTTCACCACGTGTTACCGGCTTGAACGACGAAAGCTGATCCTTAATCAGACCCGCCCCCGCCAGATCATCCAGATCCGCATCCAGTTCATTATCAAACCAGTAATTGGTGGACGCCGCCAGCGCCGCAGGACCCGGAACATGCAGAACAAAAACTGCGAACAAAATGAAAAAAGCAATTCTCAAACAATTAACCTTCATATCCACCTCCTACCAATGTGCCGTTCTGTCATGTCGAACTATCCTTTGTCATTTCGACCGTAGGGAGAAATCTTGTGCTTCTTAACCATCAAATATTAATGACACTCGCTGAGAGCAAGTGTAGCGAAGCTCGTCACAGCCACCTAAAGGTGGTGGGATAACTATTTTCTATTCACAGGTATTTGATATGTCATTCCGATGAGCGTCAGCGAAGAGGAATCTAATTATTTTCCATCAACCATAAACCATAAACCATAAACCATAAACCCGGCATGAAGCCTTTCTGCGATTACATATTTTGCGTTTTCCAATAATCGCGAAAAGTTAATAGACGTGCCTTGTCTTCTGACGAAAAAAGAAATGGTTCAACATCATTAGCCAAAAAGTTCAAGTCCAGCTCTTTTAATCTTTCATCGAACAATTTTAAAAATTGTTTTTTATCGCATCCCATACATTTGGTGATATAGCTAAAATCAGGCACCGCCAATCCCATTAAATAAGATACATCAAAAAGATCCCGACCTTTTTCTCGTTTTCGTTCCACGACTGTCATCATTTTCTGAGCCAGCAGAACCGACGCAGGTGCCGTCCATATTTGCCGATACAGAGCAAATCTGTTCAAGATATAAGGTTGCGGCTCGTAATCCTTCTTCTTGGCTTCGGTATCAATGCGAATCAGAATCTTTCTTGAACTATGAGGAGAAATTCCTGCCTGATAGAGAATGTCAGGAAATTTTATATAACAATGGTACGCGCCGCGTTCCACAAAACGATGCTCCACAACAAAACCTTTATTGGCCATATCCTTACATGCCATTCCCAAAAGCTTTTCGAAAGCCTTGAAGGATAGACCAAAATTATCAAAATCCAAGTCTTCTGAAAATCGCGGATTCTGGTAGAGAATACGAATCGCGGTGCCGCCGATAAAACACAACCCTGCCGCTGACTTCTCCTTAAATATCGAGTCCAGGAGCTCATGCTGTAAATATTCCACCAAAGCGCCCTGCGGATTTCTCCGGCGCAAGGCTTCAGGAAAATATTGGGAAATCTGGTCTATTGTAAGCATCGCAAAGCCCAAACCTTCATTTTATTGATATTGAAAGCAGAGAGATACTTTAAAAATTTATCGGAATCTATTTTTTCTTTAATCACATCCAAGTTCAACCTTACAGCGGCAAAGTCGTTTTCATTTCTGATTTTCGATAGATTCAAATATAGATAATCCAACAACGCCTTTTCCGGTTCCGCCAGCAGGTAATGCCCATATTCTGTTTTCATTTCCGTATATCCCCAGAAAAGTTCAGACTTAATATGCCGATACAAAAAGGTTCCAAAGTCATTGGTAAACCGCCTGTTGATGCGTGCCGTCACACTGACATACGCATAAACCATTTCAGGAATAAAACCATACCAGGCCAATGCACATTCCAGACTCAAATAACTCGGCTCATAAATAAAAGCCGCTATTTCTTCGCCTTTAATCTTTTCCTTATCCTTTGCGAAGGCATACAACCCATTTTTCAAACGCAGCAAATTCCCTTTCTTGACCCATAAACTAAGCTGATAATCTAAAAGTTTCTGGTCACCCAACAAGGCATCGCTTCTCGAAAAATAAGGCGCTTTAATTATTTTCGTCAAATTATCGTATTTCATAATCTTATTATAATTAATAATAAAATGAAATGCAACCCCATCTTTACCTTTTGTTCTTTCTTTTCACCATCCACTGTTCTTCTTCAGCCTGTTTTTCTAACCATGAACCATCAACCGGTCTTTTTCAAAACCTTCCAAATTCTCTCCGCCGCTTTCCCATCCCAAAGAGGAGGAATCGAGGCATTCTTCACCTTGTCAAAACATTGCCGGTATGCTTTCAGGATTCCTGCTTTCGTTGTTCCCGCCAGCACGTTGGTGCCCAGTTCAACTGTTATCGGCCGTTCCGTATTCTCCCTGATCGTTACACAGGGAATTTTCAGGGCCGTCGTTTCCTCCTGCAGCCCGCCGCTGTCCGTAAAAACCACTTTTGCATCTTTCCAGAGAAAAAGAGATTCTTTAAATCCCAAAGGCGGCAGAAGTTTTATATTTTCTGAAAACTTTATCTTAAACTGCGCCATCATCTTTTTTGTCCTGGGGTGGACGGGAAACAGAATAACCATATCCCTGGCGATTTCATTCAACGCAGCGGTTATTCCCATGAAGGTCTTCTTATCGTCAACATTGGACGGCCGGTGCAACGTCATAAACGCGTAAGTCCCGTTTTCCGGCTTCAAATCGTGTGTCATTGCGAAGCGCCTCTCAGGCGCTGTGGCAATCTTGCCTTTTGGCATCGCTACGTTCCTTGTCGTCATACCGGCGGAGGCCGGTATCCAGGAATCAGCATTTTCATTTTTCATCTTTCTTTTCTGATACAGCAAATTATCGATCATTACATGGCCGACAAAATGAACATCTTTTTTAGGTTTCCCTTCACGCAGCAGATTACGCCTGCCGCTTTCTTCCGTCACAAAGAAATAATCTGTAATAGCATCCGTCACCATCCGGTTGATTTCTTCCGGCATCGCCAGATCAAAACTGCGCAATCCCGCTTCCACATGAGCAACCTTTATCAAAAGCTTCTTGGCAACAATACTGCAGGCCAGGGTGGAATTGACATCGCCAACCACCATGACCAGGTCAGGGCGTTCCTTTTCGCAGATCTTTTCAAACGCCACCATGATTTTGGCTGTCTGCACCGCATGCGAGCCGGAGCCCGCATCCAGAAAATACGTCGGTTTGGGAATTTCCAAATCTTCAAAGAACGCCTGCGACATCTCATAATCATAATGTTGGCCGGTATGCACAATCTGGCAGTTCACGCCGGCCACTTTCCGCGACGCCCTGTAAATCGGCGCAATCTTCATAAAGTTAGGCCGCGCCCCGGCAACTAAAAATACTTTCATTACTTCACCTTTCACTATTCACTTTTCACAGTATTTAGGACCGTTGAACTTTGAACCTTGAACCACCGTGTCACTTCGAAAGCATGTGAGAAGTCTTGTGTTTCTGACTTAATACGTAAAACTTAAAACGTAAAACTGTCTTTTACGTAATCTTTCATCAACTGAAACCTGTAATTTTCACACAGCCAATGCAATTTGGGAATGGTGGAATGTAGATTGACATAGGACTTGAACCGTCGATGCAGCTTAAGTGCAAGGCGCGGATGCTCCGGATCAACCTCCCGCGGATGAACATAAACGACCAGCGGCAAACCGGATTCCTGTAATTTACTGATTCCCCATTTGATTAAAGGTATCGGAGCCAACCGCAAATACCCGCCGCCGAAAAAACTGACCCGCTTGCCGTAAACCTCAACAACAGACTGAGGAATCTCCATAAGAACGCCTTTGGCGGTATTTATCTTATGCGGTTCCATACGAAAATCCGCAATACCGCCGTGGCCGCGCTTTGCCGGAAAAACACTCGAATCATAGACATAGCCCGCAGCCCGAATCTCCTCAAACAACCAGGGCGTGTCCGCCGTGGTGCCAAAACCTGCCGCACGAAAACCAAAAACTTCCCTTCCGGTAATATTCTCAAGCACCTTTTTCCCAAGCCGGATATCTTCCCGGAAGTTTTCACGTCCCGCTTCATAGGCGAGCACATGCGCATAGCCGTGACTGGCAATTTCATGACCGGCCTCAGCGCACCGGCGTAAGAGGGCAGGGTGCTTTTCCGCCGCCCACCCCAGCCAGAACATGGTGGCTTTAACCTTGTATTCATCCAGCAGCGAAAGAAGCAGTTCCATATTGCGCTGCAGGCGCGATTCAAGCCCCGCCCATTGTCCGAAATCAGGGACCGCCGGATCATTCAGAATATGAAACCATTCTTCAACATCGATGGTTAAAAAGCCGGTGGCCGGATCAGATGACATCGTTATCACCCCAACTGATTGACCATGCTTTAGGATCAAAGATTAGTTTGTTTAAAGAAGCGTCAAAGCATCTGGCGCCGAAGTACAAGGGTTGCGGGAATAAACGCTCCGGCAACGGCAGGAATAATTTCTTTCTGAAGATATGCAGATATTTTGAACCGGGCGTCAAAAGAACACTGGCAAAGGCACATTCGTTTTTCTTGGCGACGTTGACAACGTAGCGAATCAACACATCCGCCGCGTATTTAAAATTCAGATCGACTAAAAAATCCATGATGAAAATCGTATCGCCGAAGTTCATATTGGTATAGGCAATGACCACATAACCGACCGGCTGATAATCCTGCCAGACACTGACAATATGATATTTGTTTTCGGGTTTGGCGACGTAACGCCAGTTGAGATAAGCTTTGTTGCGCACCACCCATAAACGATGCTGGTTACGGCAGCGCACCCAGAGATCGTCCGCCCAGTCGCCGAATTCTGTTTCCACATGCAGTTTGTACTTTCCGGATTTGCCCGAAAGCAAGGATGATGCATCCTGAAAAGCACTCTCTGATGCAGCCGAAGGACCGGTTGCGCTGTGGAATATTTTGCGGGAGATGCTTTTGGAAAGTCTTACCGGCCGGATATGAACGGGCGCGGGCATAATCTGTTGCCATTGGAGATATTTGATAAAACCGTGAATCGAATTGCGATTGGGAAAACCGTAAATAAAACCGTGTCCGGCATCTGTTTGTTGCCTGTAAAGCGTTTCGGCGGCAGCCCGGAAAATACCCAAGCCGCCATACTGCGGATCGGTCATGGTATCGTGAGAAAGCGCCGCTGTAAAATTGCTGCCGTTGGCATGCATTTGAACAGGACTGGCAGTGTATTGGCCGACAAGTTTATCCCCATCCCATGCTAGCTGAACAAACAGACCGTCAGCCGGATTTTCCAGAAACTCCCACTGCCAATGGCGGCGGCTTTCCGTTTTGCCCATCGGTTTTCCGAAAACGCGTTCAAACAAGGCACAAATCGCGTTTTCATCGCCGGGGTGGAAGGTTCTTATGACAAAAGATTTGTTTTGTTTGTTAGTGACGTATTCAGGCATTCAAATTCAATGATTAAGATTAATGTTTATGAATATTGCTATTACAAAGAAATTTAAAGTATCAAGAAAAAATAATGAAATTATTTTTTAAGCAATCTTGCGGGATTTCCTACAACTGTTTCGTTAGCTGGTACATTTTTATTTACAAATGTTAATGCACCGACAATTGCGCATTCACCTATTTTCACTCCGGGCATAATGATCGAACCTTCTCCTACAAACGCACCTTTGCCAATGATTACTTTCCCATATTTTACGTTGCCACGTTTTGTGTAGTATAAGGCATTATCATGTTCAAGTATGGTGACTTTTGCAGTAATGACCGCGTTATCTTCAATCGTAATCATTTGAGGATGGACATGTCCAATAAGACAGAAATAACCAATTTCCACATTTTTACCGATTTGAACACCTCTTAGACGATGGAAAAATACTCTTAATGATTTATGGGGTGAAAACCAGGCAAAGTATAAAAGGGGGAATGTAAGAAATCGTTTGATTTTATTTCCTTTCGCATAATAATTATTCTTGTTTTTCATGGCTTGCCTATTAATGTATTGTATAGTTGTTTATAAGAATCAACAGTTTGTTGTATTGAATAATTTGCAGCCACGTGTTCTTTGTTTTTTATAGATTTTATATAGAAGTTTCTTTGCAGGTGAGGCTCGTGCGGATTAACGTAAGCAGCATCCGGGAATTCTAAATCACTATGCTGTGGTATGTTGGAAAGTACCAAATTAAGACCAACCGAAGCAGCTTCCAAAACTGAAACCGGCATCCCTTCCGAAAATGATATGTTATAAAATGTATTGAATGTTGCTAAGGTAGGTAATACTGCATTATGCGCCAACACCCCGCCATACATAACATTGGGATTAGCTTTAATTGCCGCCATAACTTTTACTTCATATGACGGATCATGCTTATCAAATGGACCGTAAATGGTTAATTTCTTATTGCCCGAAGAAAACATTTCAATTAATCGCAGAACATTTTTTTCCGGGCTGATGCGCCCGATAAAAACACATTGAGTTACATCATCTGAACAAGTTATTTTATTAACTTCAATGCCATTTGGCACATAATATAGTTTACGCCAAAAAATCAACTTTGAAAAATGTCGATAATCTTCTTTGCACACAAAAACTATTTTGGAAACCAAAATACACGCAAGAATATCGAGTAAATAAATTATTATGCGATAATACCAAGGCCACCGAGGAACGCGCCAGCCACACCCATGAAAAGTTAAGACAGTCTTCCTACCGAGTAGTGATAAAAAAATCGAATGTGGAATAAATGTTTCTTTATGAAGGTGGATTATGTCAATATTATTTAATTTTATAGAAGATAAAATGAATTTTATTTGATTCAAGATACCTACGGGAAGCGTTCTAATATTTTCATTATTTGGTTGCTGCCATTCAACGAATACATAGTTATCAATATTATTCGTATTTTCAATAATATCAAAAACCACCTTTTCTACACCACCATGCGCCGGAGGATAATTTTTAGGCCCAACGTGTAATACTTTCATGTCTGTTCAATAAGATTTAAATATTTTGCTTTAAAAATATCGTTAGAATAATTTTTATTTAATATTCGATTGCTTTCTAACCCCCAATCTATTCTTTTATCATAATTAAGCATTAAGGCTTCAAGGCTTTTGGCAATGCCTTTATAATCACCGACTCCATGTAAAAACCCATTGATGCCTTCTAAGATGAGCCTATTATTATCGCCTACATCGGTTGCAACAATCGGCAAGCAAGCATTCATCGCTTCCATGATGGCGTTGCTGGTCCCCTCGAATAACGAGGTCGACAAATAAATATCCGCGTCATTGAGCAATTGCGGAATATTATCCGGTTTGATTATAATTTCCACGTTATTTGACAATTGCAGTTCAATAACTTTTTTCCGAAGTTGCGCTTCAAGCGGTCCGTAGCCGACCAATCGGTAGATAAAGTTATTCGAAACCTTTAGCAATTCTCCGATGGCATTGAGCGAAGTAGAATAATCTTTATCTTCAACAAAGCGGCCGACGGAAATTATTACAATTGGGCTTTTTTCTTTTTTTTGAATCGGCGCCGAAATATTATCCAAGCAATTTGGTATAACGCATGTTCTTTTAAAACCTCTTTGCTTAATAATATATTCCCCTGCATAACTATTGAGTATAACAGCAGTTGAAAAAAAGGATGCGATTTTTTCTAAAAATATTTTCCATGCAGGCAAAACAGTGGATCGTATGCCTGGGTATATGAATCTGACGCCTGCAAGTCTGCCAATAATCGCCCCATAGAAATTTGGCTTTGTCAGATAAGTAAACAAGTGGGTGATTCTTTCGGCTTTAAAGAATTTGTAAAGATAAAGAATTTTTCTTGTCAGGTTGCCTCTCAGAGCGATAACTTTACCATGACCGTCTTTAATTAATTTTAGGTATTGGCCTTCAACAATATCACCATAAAAGATAATCAAAAACGTTTCGTATTTATATTTCAACGCATTGAACAAAAAGATGCTTTGCTTTTCAGCGCCCCCTATTTTCAGAGTGCTTACAAAAATTGCAATTTTAGGGCTCATCATCGTTTAATTAGCTGACGCGTTATTTTCGATTCTTACGAAATCTTGTATCTCCGTCTGAAAATTATTTCTTAAGTAAGCAGCGGCCATGCCCAACGCCGCGTATGGTAAAGCAAAGGAACTCTCCAAAAGTCCGCCCGAGGCGATAGAGCATACAAACATTATGACAATCAGGATAATTAACATGTCTAAGATTTCGCTACTCTTGTTTTTAGCCGAAATTATCATCCGCAAAATGCCCACAAACAAAAAAATAAAAAACGTAATACCAACAACACCATACGCAATCGCAATATTTAACCAATCTGAATGCGCTTGGATGAACCATTGCAATCTTTCCCCCAAGACAATTATTGGATAGCCCGCTCCTTCACCAAAAAGCGTTGCAATATAGCCACGTTCAAGCAAATAATTCAAAGCAACTTTTTGAAAGATATAACGACCCGATGCAGTACCTTGCGATGGATCCAAATCATTTATTCGCTGAATGAACGCATAACCGAGCTCTGTCTCACTGAACACATAAGATAACGCAACAACAATAATTGATAGTACCGCAAGTGTAGCAATTTGATACAAACTAAACATGCGCGCCCTAAAAAATCTGATCATACCGATAATAATGAAGCCTAACAAAAATGCCAATAGAACAGTTCTCCGCAGAGTTAACAATACGGCAACTAAAGAAATCAAAATCATCAATACATCTTTGGACCGCCAGTGTCTGCTCATAAAAAAACAGGGAATTGACATACAAATCGCCCATGGCACGGTTTTGGCGTATGAAACAAATCCTAAACTGCCATAATCAGTGCCATAAGCATTTATGCCACCATAACCGGCATAAATGGCAATGACTTGTGTAGCAAGGAAAGCCATAACAACAAAAGCGGCCAATTTCCATAGAGTATCTAACTGAATGATATTATTGATCGTCAATAAATAAGCGGCTAAAAAAATCATAATGATATATAGCACTCTGAGCGACCAAACTAAATCTGCCCAAGAATCGGGAATAGGTAATATAAGAAACATGGTAAAACTATAAAAAAATAACATCAACAAAGGCCATAAAAGCCGAACCGTCCTAAAGGCTGAAACATTTTTTAAAGTGATAATTAGCAACGGCAAAAGAAATATTCCTTTGGTGAGTTGGAAGAAAGAAACTTCCAGACCCCAACTTTTTTCCAGATAAATATTATATAGAATTGCTATGATGGGATCGCTTGCTATGGCCAAGATAAAAAGCCAAAACAAAATACCGCGCCTCCTCTTGAAACCATAGTGCATCATATGATGATGATTTTTATAATGAAAAAATTTGCCATTAATTACTTGTGCGAACAAACGTAGATGATGTTTTCACTATAATCACCGAACAACTGACATCTACTAAAAATAGTTTCAAGTTTATATAGTATAGAAATGGGTATTAACAAATGGTTATCAGATGACGGAAATACGCATAGATGATAAACATCTATAATTTTTAAACCATTTTCCCTTAAAAGCATTTCAACTTCGCAACAGCTCATTCCTTTAATCTTATTATATTTTAACAATCTCGCTAATCTATACTTCAAACAGCCATTATTTATGTGATTGTTAAAAACGATATGGCCGTTCTCTTCCAAATGTCTTTTTAAAACTTGTATCGCTTCGTCTCGTAATCCCGTTTCGGCGTTAGGAAAAAAACGAAAAGCCGTAATGAGATTAAATTTTCTTTTACCCAGCACATCATGACGTGTAAGGTCAGCTTCAATGATTTCGGAATTTTTTTTATTATTATGTCTCGCTACTTCGAGCATGCTTGGTGATACATCAATGCCGACTGACTCTTTTACTCGTCCCGCTAAATGAGTCAAGATTCGTCCAGTCCCACATGCAAAATCCAAATGAGTAATTTCTTTATCTCGATAAAACTTTAACAGGATTTTTTCCAAAACATTTTTCTCTAGTTCCCATACCATTTTCCTATACGGATTTTTTATAAATTTTTGATGATAATTAAAACCTTTTTCTGGATGAAGATGTGATATTCTATAATCGGTTTTCATTTCAAAAGACTCCGTCACACCTCGATTTATTTTTGATTGCCTTTTGTTGTCTTGAGTGACTCTAGAAACCGTTCTATTAAGACAAGAATTCTTGGCATCATATAACGGGCCCTTCGTGGAACATCTTCCTTCTTTTCATTTATTCCTATTTGTATTTCAAAAAAATTTTTCGCGTATTTATAAAGCATTTCGGGCTCGTATTGGATGCCAGCTTCCCTAAAATATGCACGCAAAAAATCTTTTGAAGACTTAGATACAGGATCACTGAAAAGGTACTGAAAAGTAGGAGTCCAAAGCATATAATTTATAAACCAAAACAGATCAAAATACCTACTACCGTAAGTCGCCTCACCGCCATAACGAGGTGTCATGCTCCAATCTAAAATTACAATATTCTGACCCATGGAATCTTCTACAACTATATTATTACCATTATAGTCCCCGTGTAAAAATACTTCAGAACCTCGCATATTAAATTCCTGAGGTAATGGAATTAACATATCACTTGGCAGTGAAAGTCTATTATGAATAACGGCTAATGACGCACCTATCTTCTCTAAAATACTCACACTTTTAATGAATTTCGGGATAACAGGTTGTATAGATCTAATTCGTTCAAGAATGGCAATCCCAAGAACTTCATCGAAATCTAGCACCTCTGGAACACGAAATAAACCGCTCTCTTTACCAATTTCATGAGCGCGCCGCATCTTTTCAACTTCAATCCGCATTAATTCCGGAGCCGCCTTTTTAACAACCGTATGTTTACCGATTTCTACTTTGCTGTGAGTTTTCATAAGAAGAATATTTTTACTACCTTCATTTTTTCTTTTGTAATATTTAATAATTCAGTAAATTTTCTTTTTTCCTCTTGTGTGGCTATAAACATATAACAACAAACACAAAACATTACAGTAGCCACAATCGCCGTTACGGTATGGGATATTATGCCATCAATATTGAAGAGTTTTAGAACTATGATGATGACAATATACTCCACAAATGCAATAAGGATTGGATATATATACGTATTCACAATCAAATCCTTAACACGTAATTTAATAAGGCGCATAGAAACGATTATTTGACACAAACCGCAAACGACATAACCAATGCATAATCCTAGCGTAGCGACAAAGTAAGAATTTTTGAAAAAAGATGACATTAGAAGAATAACTACGATGGGCACCACAACAAGACCTAGAAAATATATTAGAAAAACCGCAGATAATTTACCCAAGCCTTTGAGAATATGATGAGCCGATGATGTGCTCTGAAAGAATGCTACACATACCAATAGCGCCAACGCATAGGGGGCAAGAAAAGCATAATTTTTTCCAACCCATAAGATTAAGACATCTTTCATAAGAAAGACGGCCACAAAAAGCAATATTATTAATAGGATTACCGTCCAACGAATACCACGATATAAAAGTTCTTCAATTAAGATATAATTTTTCTGTGTTTCATAGGCACTAGCTATCGGCATTAAAACCATAGTGACGGCACCTATAATTTGCCAAAGCAATGAAACGGGCAGAAGTATTATAGAAAAATGCGCCAGAAAACGAGCTGAAGCTAAATATTCCATCAACCATCTTATGCCTGTATTGTTTAACGCAAGACAAACCGAAATTAAAACAGTTGCTGCGCCAAATGAAAAAATAAGCTTAAAGCTACCCTTGTTAAATAGTCTTATTTTATTTTGTAAGCTCGGCACAAGACGATAAGCTAAAGGCACTTGTATAAGGCGAGCAAAGAATAGAACTACTGCCGTGATAATAATTAGCGCTTCAACAGACGGCGTTATAGCTGAAAACCAAATTATAACAATGAGCAATATTATGTATTTAGAAGCGGTATCCGCAAAAGCATTTATAAAATATCGTTGTTTTGCCTGTATTAAAGCAACATAAGGCGTCAAAGGCAAAACAAACAGAAGCATCACGCTAACAACAATGAGCAACATGCTTAACTCTCCTGAAGAATCTTGATAAAAAATTGAAGCAAGTAAAACAGATGCACTTATTATAATCGCGAGAAAAATCGAATAAACAAAACTTGAACTCACTACTTTGTTTACTTCATCGATTGCACCCTGCGCCAAGAAAGCCGCACTGTATTTGACGACGCCGGACTGCAAAGACTTCTCCAACTGATCAATTGACATGATAAGTGACCACGTAAGCGCATAAACACCATACCCAACCTCTCCAATCGTTCCAATCAAATATGGAATCATAATTAAGGGGGGTATTATGGCCAAAGCTTGACTAAGCCACATCCCGGCAGCATTTGAGATTATTAAGTGAGATTGACGCATTTTAAATGTCCTAGTCAATGTACTTAAGCTTATTTAAATACCACTCCACTGTCCTTTTGATTCCTTTAGTAAAATCAACTGCCACTTTATAACCGAGTAATTCACGGGCAAGCGTTATATCAGCAAGGGAATGCTTGACATCGCCTTTGCGGGCGGGTGCAAAAATAGGTTCGATAAATTTAGAAGTCTTAGGGGTTCGTTTTTTAGATGATTGGCCTCTTTGAGATTTGATGGAGATTACCGCCTCATTAATAGCGTCGAGCAAATCAAGCACGGAATAAGATCGGCCGCAGGCGATGTTGATGATTTTACCTGCCACCGGTTTAGTTGTCGTGGCGGCAAGAATGTTCGCCTGAACATTATTGGCTACATAGGTAAAATCACGCGTCTGCGTGCCGTCGCCGTAGATTGTCGGTCTGCGTCCTTCGATGAGTGCGGTGATAAAGAGCGGGATGACGGCGCTATATTGGCTGGTGGGGTCTTGGCGCGGGCCGAAGACGTTAAAATAGCGCAAGCCGACTGTTTCAAGCCCCATGGATTGGCTGAAAGCGTGACAAAAATATTCGCCGGCCAGTTTCGCCGCGGCGTAAGGCGAAAGCGGTTTGGGCATGAGGTTTTCGCCTTTCACCGGCACGGGCTGATCACCATAAGCCGAAGAAGAAGCGGCATAGACGAAACGGCGCACTTTGGCTTTTGCTGCCGCCGTGAGAAGTTTTACAGTACCCATGACATTTACTTCTGTTGTGGCAATCGGTTCTTTTAGTGAGCGCGGAACACTGGGCATGGCGGCCTGATGAAGGACGTAGTCCACGCCTTTGACGGCTTGGCGGCAGATCGCCTCGTCGCGGATGTCGCCTTCGATGAGTTCAATTTGTTTCAAAAATGGCGCAATGTTTTCGCGTTTGCCGGTGGAGAAGTTATCCAGCACGCGAACGCTGTGGCCGAGTCTTACAAGTTCTTCTACAATGTTGGAGCCGATGAAGCCCGCGCCGCCGGTGACGAGATAGGATGACATGAATTAAGAACCTCCGTGGAGTTGGTTGATTGTGAATAGTTTATGGTTGATGGTGAAAGACCAGTTGATGGTTCCTAGTTGTCCCACGGCACTGAGTGCCTGGGATAATTCCACTAACGCTTCGAGCTTCGCTACACTTGCTCTCAGCGAGTGTCATTAATAGTTTATAGTTGATGGAAAAAACATTAGATTCCTCTTGAGAGCTTTGCATAATTCTTTTTTTTGTCATCCGGTGAAAACCGGAATCCAAGGGAAGTACCTGAAATAACTGGATACCGGCCTACGCCGGTATGACAGAATAAATAAATGGACTTGGTTATGCAAAGCTTTCCTCTTCGCTGATGCTCATCGGAATGACATATCAAAAACCTGTGAATGGTGAAAAGTGAAAATAAATAGTTTTAAGTTTTAAGTGTTACGTTTTAGGCGAAAAATTCAAGACTTCTCACGTTCGTTCGAAGTGACATTTATTCCGAGAATGCATCGGTGTCGAGCCATTCTTTTTTGAGGATGGTCCAGAAGTCTTCGGCCAGGCCTTTGCGCACGTAGTCGTAGGGCAGCCAGCCATAGCCCTGTTCGCCCCAGCCTTCGCCCCAGGAGTTGCGGATGAGCAGGGCGCCGGTGGTTTCGGTTTTGTTGTGGGTGTTTTTGATTTTCATTTTGTCGTCATAGCCCACGGCGACGATGGCGTGTCCGCCTTCGATTTTTTCTTTGGGGGACGGGAAGGGGATGCGCCCCGTTTTGTCCGCCTGTTCGATGGAGTTGTAAACGGTAAACCCGAACATGGCGGGGTGTCCCTTGGCCAGCCAGGTTTTGAGTTTGGTCAGCAGTTTCGCCGGTTCGGTGTTCGGCGGATCGTGCCGGAAGTATTTGATAGTCTGAAAGTTTGCGGCAAACGCATAGGTAAAGGCGTTGGGTTCTTTGTCAAAGGCGGTTTCGCTGTCGGTGTAGGGCCAGTAGTCTTCCGGGCAGACGCCGAAGAGGACCATGGCGCCGATGGTGGTGCGCAGGTAGGCGCCGGTGTCGCCTTTGGCTTTCATGAGGTTGCGGGTGACTTTGTAAAGGAAGAGCCGCGAGGCGTCGGTGTGCCGGCCGAAGGCTTTGCGTTCGTAGTATTCGATGATGCCGACGCCGGCGTTGGCGGTGCAGGAACCCAGCATGCCCTGGTCTTCAACGGGGGAGCACCAGGGGCGCAGATCGACGGAAGAGGGGAGCTTATCGGCTGTGGTTTTTGTCCCACGTCGCTTCGCTCCCGGAATAGTTCGACTTGCGTTTCTCCCGATACCATCGGGATCAACGAGTCTCATTACTTCTTGTGTTTCTTCAGTGTAGTCCCGAAAATCGGGGTAATCGGGAAGCCAACCCATGGAACGCTTTGTTGTCATAAGGACCTCCTTGTAAAATAGTTCAAAGTTCGATGTTCAAGGTTCAATGTTAAGAACACTGTTTTAAGTGTTTTCCTGCGGCACTGCGTGCCTTGAAGTAGTGAAAAGTGAAATGTGAAGAGTGAAAAAAACTGTTTTAAGAATTAAGTAATTAAGGGTTAAGCATTTTATCGTATTCGGCGTGATTGCCTATCCATATCCAAAGTAAGCCTTCCTGTTGCTCAACAGCCAATGCTCTATAATGGATACCTATCCGTACGGATCTGTAGTTCCCGATCTTTTTAAAATGGAGAGAGGGGGTGTAATGGGTCAGTCTTCAGAATTTCAAAACTTCTGTCTGCCAAAGTCTTTATCATTGGCGGGAGTTTTTCATAGCACTCCCAGAAATGCGGAGAAGCGAAATGCTTCAAATTTGCGTTGACCTTCCTTTTTTATGCGCCAGTATAGATTCTTGCGCTAGTTTGTCAATCTTGCCGGAAATAATGTCGTCCTCAATTTGTTCATCCCATACAGCAGTGTCATACTCTCTGAACCATGTCCTGAAAGCACGCAATTCTTCGCTGCTAAGTTTCTTAATTTCATGCTCAATGTTTTGTATTCTGTTCATGTTACACACCTTTTTTGATGCCTGTTGAATAAATTATAGTCCATAAACAGGTCGAATATCAATACATCTTGAAAACCGGTGAATGCTGAATAGTGAAAAAAACAGTTTTAAGTGTTTTCCCACGGCACTACGTGCCTGAAGCTTGGGTCTCACTAAAGAGTGAATAAAAAAATATTCTAAGCCTCCGCCAGCGGAGGATATAAAACTGTTCAAAGTTCAAGGTTCTAAGCTAAAAGAAATAAAAACACATTTATGGTAGATGTTTATAGATGTCTTTTCTGTGGCCGATCTTTACTGCCAGAATAACAAGAACATCATCATGAATCTCATAAATAATTCGGTAGTTTCCTGATCTTATTTTGTGAAAATTATTGTTGCCTTTCATTTTTGTTGTAGCCCGATCCGGAAGTTTTTCAGCCAGAGATTCTATTTTTCTCTTTATTCGTATCAGTTCCTTTTGGGGAAGCGCTCTCAGATTTTTTTCAACAGCGGGTCTGAACTTTATTGAGTATGTCATTTTAGAGACCAAGTTTTTTCCAGAACTCATCGGCAGGTATGTCGTCGCCCGGCTCTTTAATAGCCTTGATAGCATCGGCTATATCTAAGCGGTCTTCTATCTCCTGAAGAAGTTTGAGTTCGTCCATGCCTACCAGTGCAGCAATTTCTTGACCTCTTCTGGTTAAAATAATTGGTTCCTTTCCAAAGGATACGCGGTTAACAATATTGGAAAGATTTTTTCTGGCATCCGCTGTGGATATTTTTATGGTCATTGCAGTGTCTCCTGTGTACATTTTGTACAATTAGTACAATATGAATGAGTGTATGTCAAGAAGAGAAAATAAAAAACATTTCTAAGTTCAAAGTTGAAAACCAGTTTATGGTTGATAGTTTATAGTTCATAGTAAGAAAAAAGTTTTACGTTTTAGGTAAAAAACACAAGATTCCTCTTCGCTGACGCTCATCGGAATGACAAATTGGGTTCAACGTTCAATCCTTCTCACGTTCGTTCGAAGTGACACAGTGGTTCAATGTGCAAGGTTCAAAGTTAAAACTTCTAAGACATGTTCGAAGTGACAAAAGGACGAACCATGAAGCATGAAGCATGAACCATGAACAAAAAACCAATCACGCTTTGACGAGATTGGGCAGGGGTTTGCGGTAAACGCCGCGGCTGTCGACAATGAGTTTGGCGTTTTTGGCAATGAGTTTGTAGTCCACTTTCGTGTGATCGGTGATGATCAGCACGGCATCCTGCGCGGCGATGTTTTTTGCCGTCAGCGGCTGCGATTTCAGTTCGGGACCGTTGGGCCATTGCCGCAAGCGTCTGATCTTGGGGACGAAGGGGTCGTGATAGGATATTTTCGCCCCCAGAGAGATGAGGCGGGCAATGATTCTGTACGCGGGACTTTCGCGGTCGTCGTTGATGTCTTTCTTGTAGGCCAGTCCCAGAATCATCAGTTTGCTGCCCTTGACGGATTTGCCGCGTTCGTTGAGGGCGTGTTGAAGTTTGCTGATGATATATTCGGGCATGCGGCGGTTGACTTCACCGGCCAGTTCAATGAATTTTGTTTCGATGCCGCATTCGCGCGCTTTCCACGACAGGTAAAAGGGATCGAGGGGGATGCAGTGGCCGCCCCAGCCCGGACCGGGATTGAAGCGCATGAAGCCGAAAGGTTTGGTGGAGGCGGCATCGAGAACTTCCCAGACGTCGATGTTCATGCGGTCGTAGATGATTTTGAGTTCGTTGACCATGGCGATGTTGATGGCGCGGAAGATGTTTTCGGTGAGTTTGACGGCTTCGGCTGTGCGCGAGTTGCCGACACGCACCACTTTGCAGATGGCTGTTTCGTAGATGGCCTGGGCGAGATCACCGCTGTCCCGATCGGTTCCGCCGACGATTTTGGGAATGGTGGTGGTGCAGTAGCTGGCGTTGCCGGGGTCTTCGCGTTCGGGCGAGAAGGCCAGATAGAAATCACGGCCGCAGACGAGGCCGGTTTTCTCAAGCATGTCTCTGACCAGTTCGTCCGTAGTGCCGGGATAGGTGGTGGATTCCAGAATGATCAGTTGTCCCTTGCGCAGACTTTTTTGGATTTGTTCGGTGGTGCTGACGATGTAGGACATGTCCGGATCGTGATGCGCAGTGAGCGGGGTAGGGACGCAGATGATGATGATGTCCGGTTTGCTAAGTTTGGAAAAGTCCGATGTTGCACCCAGCTTTTTGGCTTTGACGGTTTTTTTTATTCTATCGCCGTCGATGTGAGAAATATAGCATTCGCTGCGCTTGATTGCTTTGACTTTGTTTTCATCAACGTCAAAACCCATAACGCTGAAGCCTTTTTCGGCGTAAGCGAGCGCTAGCGGCAGGCCGACGTATCCCAGGCCGATGATGCCGATCAGGGCTTTGCCTTCATTTATTTTTGTTAATAAGGTTTGTTTGTGATTTTTCATAAGTTCCTTTCGATAAAAAATAGTTCAAGGTTAAAAAAGCAGTTTTACGTGTTAAGTTTTAGGTATTAAGTAAAAGACAAGACTTCTCACGTTCGTTCGAAGTGACAAAAGAATTTTGACATTCACACCTTGTGTCATTTCGAGAAGCGGAGCGACGAGAAATCTTGTTCCATTGTCCCATTCGCTACGCTCTTAAAAAGTTGAAGGTTCGATGTTCTCAATCCCAGGTTAGAAGAAATTTCCAGACAGGCATTACGTTGATTTTTTTGTCTATGACGGTTTCATCATCCCAGGTTACTATTGTACCTGTCGGGAGTGAAAGTTCATCCATTGCACTTTTCAACCCGCGGAGTTCTCTTTCAAAGGTTTTTTTATCCGATATCTCCCAGCAGACCTGAATAAGTTGCGTCTTGCCGGAAATTCTGTGCCGGGTAAGAAAATCGACTTCTCGCCCGTCTTTTGTGTTGATGTATTCGACGTCATACGCCCCGCGCCGCAGGTGCATAAAGACCATGGTTTCCAGCAGGTGGCCGTAATTAGATGAATGACGAAAGGTCATGGCGTTTAAAAGTCCGGTGTCAATGGTGTAGATTTTGGCAGGGTTTATGAGCCTTGATTTTTCAGAACGACTGTGAACCGGAACTTTGTAAAACAGAAAGGCGTCTGTCAAATGATCAAGGTATTCGTACAGGCTGTTCTTGGTGCATTTGATCGACATGCTTTTCATCGTATTGAAGAATTTGTTAACACTGAATTGCCCACCGGAAGAATTCATAATATGGCGGACAAGATATTTGAGCACCAGAACATTGCTAACCTTATGACGTTCGATAATGTCTTTCAGCAATACGGTATCAATATAACCTTGTAATATTTCGTCACGCAGGTCGCGATTGGTTTTTTGTACTTCCGGGAAGCCTCCTGCTTCAAGATAGTCTTTTACGGCTTTGCGTAATATGGAAGATGTTTTCGCACCGTATTTGAGGGGTCTGTCAAAGAAATGCCCATGATATTTTAAATATTCCTCAAAACTGAATGGGAATATTTCTATGGCTAAAGAACGTCCCCGCAAACTGGTGGCTATTTCCGAACCAAGTAATTTTGATGATGATCCGGTGATGAATATTTGAATATTTTCCGTATCCAGCAAACGCCGGATGAACATTTCCCATTGATCGATTCGCTGTATCTCATCAAAGAAAAAGTAACATCGTGAGTTTCGATGTTCAGGGTATTTTCCGAAATAGACATCAATAATGTTCTGGAAATTATGAACGTTAAACTCAAGTAGCCGGTCATCTTCAAAGTTAAGATAGAGGATATGTTCTTTTTTTATTCCGGCGGCAATCAGGTCTTTTATTTTTTGATAACAAAACCAGGTTTTCCCAGTGCGTCTCATGCCGATGACAACATCCGCCTTACCCTTAACTTCAGAAAATGATTTGCTTCGCGGCACCGGTTCAGGGAGCTTTCTTTCGTGAAAATCGTCAATAAGTTGTGAAATGATATTTTTCATGTTGGGAATATTATCTCTTTATTAGAGATAATGCAATTATTTTTTATCTCTTTATTAGAGCAAATAAGGACTTCTCGCATGCGTTCGAAGTGACAAACTCTTTTTGTGTCATTTCGAGAAGCGGAGCGACGAGAAATCTAATGAGTCCCAAACTTCAGAAATGAAGTGCACTGAAGCTTGCAGAACGAATTATCACCTATTGGTGGTTTTATTCGAGGTTTCAAGATTTCTCCCTTAGGTCGAAATGACATAAAGGGCGGTCTAAGTGACATAAAGGGCGATCGACGTGGCATAAAGGGCAGTCGGAGTGACATAGAGAGTTCACCGTTCAAAGTTTTTCTCCGTAATGAAGTGAACGGCTTTCAGGGAGTGGGCGTCGGTGCCGAAATGGGTGAAGAGGTTGTGCTTCTTCAATAGATTCGCAGTGTGCTGCACCTCCGGTCCGTACATGCCCTGAAAACTGCCGAAGTTTCCCTGAAATGCGCATCCGATGTCTTGAAGGTAATCCATCAACGCGGTGGTTTCATTATCCGGTTCGGGATTTTTGTTTTCTCCGCCGGAAAACCAGAGGCGTGATGTTTTGTTTTTGGCAGGCGCAGTAAAAAGCCGGCAACGTTCAGGATGCGCGATCATCGGAATAAAGCCGGAGCGTTTTATTTTAAAGCATGATTCTTTCACAAAATCTTCCGGCGCGTTGTTGGGAATTTCTATCATAATAAATGGCGTGCCGCCCAGCGGCATCGGTTGCATGAGATGATCATCAAGAAATTCATCCAGATAATATTCCCGTCCGGGAAGGATTTCGAGCGCAATATTGTCTTCATTGAGTCGGGACTGAAAGGAGGAGACGGCGGAAAGAATCATCCGGTTGTCCGCGTCGAAGCAGCCCTTGATCAGATGCGGAGTGCAGTGGATGGTTTCAAATCCGGCAGCTTGAAGCGCCCGCGCCATGGCGACGGATTCATTCATGTCGTCCGCCCCGTCATCAACCCCGGGCAGTATGTGAGAGTGAAAATCGATCATAGAAAGAAACGTTTTAGGTTTTACGTTTTAAGTGTTACGTAAAAACAAACAACTATTTCTTTTTTACCTAAAACGTAACACTGCTTTTTTCATGTTTTAATAGATTTGATTAAGCTGTGAAGCATAGCTGATATTTTCTTTAACTCCTCTGTAAGGTCTGTTTGGACGCTGTTATCGATAATGCCAATTCTGTAGGCTATATAAGTCTGAGTCCGGAGCTCTGCTGCAGAACCTTTAGCGATGTGTAAAAATCTGATAAATTCCTGTTTGGAATTTCGTTCCGCACCTTCGGCGATATTGCTGGAAATGCTAATGGCCGCTCTTGTCATCTGATCCTTCAGGCCAAAATCCTTACAATCTTTTAGTGCTTCGTAAATCCGAACAGCCAGATTGCATCCTAATTTCCAAACGTCGAGTTCTTCGAAAGACCGATATCCCATCAATCAAAATATCCAGGGTAAACGTTATAGTAGAATAAATTTCAGTTGTTGTTACTTAACACCTAACACGTAAAACGTAAAACTTTCTTTTTTCACTTTGAACTTAAAGTCTCAACCTGTTTCTGATTTGTGTTCTCAGTTTTTCAGGGAGGAGGTTAACGAGTTTTTTCCAGCGTTTTTTTGAGGGTGGTTTTTGTTCTTCGTCGGAATAGTAGCCGTATCCGTAACCGTATCCGTAGCCGCGTCCGTATCCCCGTCCGTATCCACCGTATCTGTAATACCGGCTGCCATAGTAGCCGTAAGTCTCGCCGCGACCGGTTTTGTCGTTCATAACGAAACCAGCTACGGGGGCCTGGACGTTGGCGAGCATCTCGCGCATGTGCTGGGCTGCCTTGACTGGTACGCGGCCGGCCTCGATGACTACAAGCACTATGTCCGATATCGTAGTAAGAACCGGGGCATCGGTGACGGCCAGAACCGGCGGAGCGTCTATTAAAATGTAATCGTAGTTTTCCCGCTGGGTTAAAAGAAATTGACGCATCGCCTCTGAACCAAGAAGTTCCGAAGGGTTGGGCGGAGTTGTTCCGGCAGTGATAAGGTCAAGGCCGGGAATACCGCTGTTATGTTTTGCTTTTTCAAATGTTACGTCTCCGGTTAAAATTTCGCTCAATCCCGGTGTTTTGCTGTGGCTGAATTTTTCATGCAAGGAAGAGCGGCGCAAATCGCAGTCGATAATGAGAACGCGCGCTCCTGTCTGGGAAATGACAACAGCTTCATTGGCGGTAATGACGCTCTTTCCCTCACCATGAAATGTGCTCGTAAAAAGCATTATCTTCTTTTGTTTGTTGATGGCAGTAAAATGTAAATTGGTGCGCAATGAACGAAACGACTCGGCAATAGGCGACTTCGGCTCGCTCTGCGTTATCAGCGGATTCTCTTTAGGAATGCTGCCGTTTTGTTTGGGATCCCGGCCGTTAATGTGCGGAATGACTCCGAGCAAAGGCAGACCCATAACCCGCTTCGCTTCCTCGGCGTCCTTAATGGTATCGTCGAGATATTCCTGAAAGAAAACCAGACCGATGCCCAGCATACAGCCGAAAAGTAACCCGATAAGCAGATTTTGCGATTTCTTCGGCTTTACCGGATGGGTGGGAGCTATAGCCTGATCAACGATGTCAATGTTGCTGATGGTGGATGCCTTGGCAATGCGCGCTTCCTCATGCTTCTGTAGTAGGAAGGTGTAGATACCTGCATTGACGCTGGAAACACGCGTAAGACGAGCAAGATCGCGTTCGACATTGGGCAGAGCCTGCATTTCTTTTTCGTAATTCCGAAGCTGCTGCCGGATGGCTTCTTCCTGCTTGGCCAGATTGAAACGGCTTGTTTCGTAAACGGCAAGGACTTTGTTCTGGATTTCGTCAATCTGATTGCGCACGGTTTTTACGGATTGATGTTCCTCCGTATAAGAGGTCAGGAGCGCTTTTTTCTGGACTTCCAGTTCGGAAAGCTTTGCCGCGAGCGTTTCCACATTCGGGTTGCTTCGCATGATGCCCGGAACGTAGATTTCTCCGTTCTTCATCGCTTTTTTCAAAGCGTCACGCGCGAACTCGACCTGCTGTCTCTGCAAAGAGACGTCGATGCGGTTCTTCTCCAGCGTCGATATTTTGTCGATCAGCGCGTTGGCTTCGCCGTCCAGCGCGACGACGCCGGTGGAACTTTTATAAACCTGAAGATCTTTCTCGGAGATATCCAGATCGCCGCGCAGCGACTTGATCTGGTCATCGATGAAGGAGACCGCCCGGCTGGCTTCTTCGCTCTTGAAGGAAACGGATTGTTCGAGATAAGCCTGTACAAGGGTGTTGACGATGTCACGCGCCAGATGGGGATCGGTGTCGGTATAGGATACTTTGATAATGCCGGTCTGCCGGCCCTGTTCGACGGCCTCGATGTTGTTTCGTAATCCGGCCACGACATCGTCAAACGGCGCCAGTTGCAGACGGAAACTGTCGCCTTTTTGTCCTTTCATGTTGTCCAGCAGCAGGCTGAATCCGTTTTGCTTCAGCAGGACGCCGGATGTTCCGTTGCCGACGGTTTCGCCGTCGTCATCTTTCACTTCAAAGGTATTCTCCGAGGTGAGCGTAATGTTATAGACCGGATTTTCCGCGGTGGTTTTAAATTCGAGAATTCTAAAAGAAAGCCCGTCTGATTTTTTGGAAATTATCGCGTCCAGATGCAGCCGCCTGACCACATATTCGGCGTTGGTGCGCGATTTGACGATTTCGATTTCGGCGTTGGTCGGATTGGCGGTGTTGAGAGAGAGTTCGCTCAGGATATGATCCTGGCCCTTGCTGTCCTTGACGTGGAGAGTGGATGACGCTTCGTAAACCGGCTTCATCAGCAGGGTATAAAAAAACACGAGGAGAAAGACGGCGCCGAATGCGCTGAGGAAGATTTTCCAGCGCCTCATGATGACGGCGATATATTCGAAGATGTTTTCCTGCTGCGGTGCGATATTGACGGGTGCTTTTGTGTTCATGGGCGGTCCTTTTTAATCACTTAAGTATTTGATGGAAACAAAAGGCTGAAGCAGAGCGCTGAATGCCTGCAACGACGGCAGAATTTCATTGATGGCGTCGTTCCAGGTGCCCAGTCCGCTTTTGGGGACATAGATAATGTCGCCCTGCTGAAGCGGGAAGGGCATGGCGTCTCCGCGTAAAATTTTATCGAAATCAACAACCATCAGTTCGCCCCTCGTGGCGGAGAGCGAACGGATGATCCGGACGTACTGGAAATCGTGCCCCGTGTCGCGCAACTCGGCGGTGGCAATGGCCTGCGGCAATGTTAATCCGCCCGGCGGGATGGTGACCGGACCGCCTTTTTTCACGGCGCCGAAAACGAAAACGAGTCTGTTCTTGTTGTCGGGGATGTAGATGGTGTCGCCGGATCTAAGCCAGACGTTGTGACGCTGATTTCCCCGGGTCAGGAGATCGTTGATATCGACCGGGAGGGTTTTTTTGTCGCGGATCAATCTGGCGGCTGTCAGATCGGCATTGGCGTCATGGCCGTTGCCGAGAGCGATTCCCTGCAAAAGGTTCATCGGTCTGTCCATGTAAAAGGTGCCGGAATTGCGGAATTGTCCCAGAAGGTACAGAGGATGGCTTTTGTATTCACCTACCTCAACGACGACCCAGGGATCTTTGATATATTTTTTTGCAGCATCCTGAATTTTTTTCTGGGCCTGATTGAGCGTCAGTCCGCCGAGTTGGATCGCACCGAGGTAGGGCATGTGAATGTTGCCGTTGCCGTCCACCCGGCTTCCCGACGGCGCCTGGATATTGCCGAGCTGCGAATAGGATGATGTGGTATTCAAACTGGAGAATTCCGGGTTGCCGCTGACGTTGATAAAAAGAACGTCGCCGGGACCGATGGTGTATTCTGCAGTGGGCGCGGCATCTTCGGGGAAGGGGATGGTGACGGTTTCTTCCGCAATGACGGAGCCTGGCGGCTTGGTGTCGACCGCGCCTGCGGGAATTTGCTTAACCGTGCCGGGAAGGATGTCGCGATATCTGGCGCAACCGGTCAACACGATGAAAATGAAGAATGATAAAAATACAGCTTTAAAAATAAATCTTGTGTTGTGTTTCATTTTTACCTTCCTTTTTGAAGATGGTGAGTAGTGCATGGTTTATGGTGAAAAATAGTTTATGGTTTATAGTTGATGGTTGATAGTTGTTCGAAGTGACACCCTTTTTAATGTCATTTCGAGAAGCGGAGCGACGAGAAATCTTGTTCTTTATCCCCATTCGCTACGCAAGTAAAATGGTTTATGGTTGATAGTTCATAGTTGATGGTGAATAATTATCCCATGGCGCAAAGCGCCTGGGATAATTCCGCTAACGCTTCGGTCTGCGCTGCGCTTGCTTCCCTACGTCGCTACGCCTCCCAGGATAGTTCGGCTAACGTTTCAATCATCGTTACACTCGATTTCAACGAGTCCTCACTATCAGCTTGGCTCACTAAGACATCTCACGTTCGAAGTGACAAAGAGAGTTCAATGTTCAGTTGAATGATGGGTGTTTTTAAAAGGAATCGGATGATGTTTGATACAGCTTCGCCCCTTGACTTACACGACGACTCCACGGGCAATAAGCAATGAAAGAAAAAAGCTTATTGATATCATTGAATGTCGAGGTTGCAGTCAAAAAGAAGTGTATAGCTCTTGCACAGGTTTTTTCCCCCAAACTTCCTTAACTTTATTAAAAATAAAATGATTTAAAACGAGTAGAATTACTACGCGTTTTTTTTGTATTTGTCAATCCCTCTGAGGCAGAATCTTACAAGATGATAAAATATAAAAAATGTTTATATGATCAATGGGTTGATAAAAAAAATTCATGCGCCGCTGTGATTTATTTCATCGGATGTAATTGAGTTTTTTCTCAAATATTGTCAGAAAAGACATACGGGATGTGACGGATTGTTGTTCGACGCGTTTCATGTTGCTTGGACAGGAGGTGATATGAAATGGTTCAGGCGAGTTCGTAACCTTTTTCTCTGAAAAGTCTCACGCAGGCCTCGACGACCTTTTCGTCATAAAGAATGCCCTTGTTTTTTTCGATTTCATTGATGGCGACTTCCAGGCCGAGCGATGCCCGGTAGGGACGATGAGATGCGATGGCTTCCACAACGTCGGCCACAGCCATGATGCGCGCTTCGAGCAGAATGTCGTCTCCCTTCAGATTTCTGGGATAGCCGGTGCCGTTGATGCGTTCGTGATGCTGGTGAATAATTTCAGCCAGCGGCCATGGTGATTCGACGTCCTTCAACATGTCATGCCCGCTTTGAGGATGAACTTTTATCAGTGAAAATTCAAGGTGGGTCAATTTTGTCGGTTTGGCCAGTATCTCCGTCGGGATGGACAGTTTGCCTATATCGTGGATGATGCCGGCCATATTTAATCCTTCGATTTTATCTTCGTCCAATCCCATCTCTCTGGCAATGGCGCAGGCAAGATTTGCCGTTCGTGATTGATGGCCCGCCGTGTAAGGATCTCTTGAACGATCTTCCACTCGTTCATGAGCGCGTGAGTATAGCCGAGGCTCACGGTCGAGATCCCCGCGTCCGTGAGGCTACGACCGAGCCCCTCGATTCCGTGGGAGCTCCGGACAAAGCCCTCGAACTC
>Ga0209201_1000622_pt1 | contig 46898 bp, 44 predicted proteins | sample AD_UKC055_MetaG_FD_184411 | JGI IMG/M metagenome (GOLD analysis project Ga0209201, IMG submission 184411) | Active sludge microbial communities of municipal wastewater-treating anaerobic digesters from USA - AD_UKC055_MetaG (SPAdes) (version 2) | ecosystem: Engineered > Bioreactor > Anaerobic >... | reverse complement strand
ATCCCGAGGCTGCGCAGAACTCGTCAAGGATGATCTTTTTCTCTGATCGGGGAGCTTTCTTGTATCTCTTATGGATAGCCTCGGTGTACTCCTTTTTCGATCGCGGACTCATAGAGAACCTCCTGCATAATGTAAATGTTCGGTAACATATAATTATGAGTCAACGATCCCTTCTTTGTGAATGCTTTGGTAAGATTTAATATGAGGCAATTCGTAGTGCGCCGGGACAGGCTGTGAGCCCCATAATAAGAAGCTATTTCCCTGCGATATGTTCGAGGACCTTCGGAAGTGCCTTCTTGAACCATGGCGTGTATTTTTGAGGAGACCTCTGAACATCTTCAAGGAGCGCGTCGGTCAGGACGAAGGCGAACTCCTCCACTTCATTCCTGTCCGGCCTCACATCGCCGTCGTATTTGCCCGCGAACACGTGGTCAATCTCGTGCTCGCCGTAGGTGGAATCATAGTCAGCCTTATAGTAAAAGGAAAAGAGGCACGTAAGGGGACAGGTAAAGCCAAGCTCTTCCTGGAGGCGTCTGGTCGTCGCCTCTTCGAGACCCTCTCCTTTTCTCGGATGGGAACAACAGGCGTTCGTCCAGTAGCCGGGCCAGGTCTTCTTCGAGCCCGACCTCTTGTGAATGAGCATCTCGCCCTTTGAATTAAAGATGAATATTGAGAAGGCCCGGTGCAGCCTTGCGGGGTGGACGTGGCACTCATCCTTTTCCCCGTATCCTATTTCGTTGTCGTTTTTGTCGACGATGATCAACTCGTCCATCGTCTTCTATTAATATCACGGGACGCGAAATGTCAACAGAAATGTATGAGAATCAGCGATTCGTCTTTTATATAATTGCTTGACACTATAATTAACTACTCCGCAGCAAGCTGCGCGTTATCAGAGGATAGAAGCGGCATGATCATGCCCCCTCACCCTACCCTCTCCCGCGCGGGGAGAGGAAACAGTGTCACCCCGGAGCAAACTGCGGGGAATCATCCGGATTGAATTGACATTCTCAGTTTCTTATCTTCGCCGACGCGAAGATCATTCTTTCGTGATGGTCGATCTCCGTGGTGAACGAATCGGAGTAGCGGGAAAGGAACTTCCTCATACTCCGCTCGGTATAGTACCGGAGATGCGTCCTGTCCCTCCATGCCTTCTTGTTCGGCACGGCGACAAGAACGTGCGACTCCGGCTCCAGAAACCTTATAACGTTCTCCATTACCTTATCAGGATGAATCACGTGCTCAAATGTATGGGAAATGATCGCCGATGCAAACTTCTTTTCAAAAGAGATCGACTCGATGTCGCCGACAACGAATCGAAGCCTTCCGTTGCAGTCGGGATATTTCGAGGCAAGCGTATTCGCCATGCTGACCGCATATGGCGAGATGTCTATGCCGGTGACCACGAACCCTTTCCTGGCGAGTATGATATCTATTTCACCGCTGCCGCATCCCACATCAAGTATCTCGTTCTTCAGAGAGGGGCTATTGGCCAGGAAATTGACCAGGCCGCTTTGCTCCCAGAACTCGACCGTCGAGGCCTGGGGCAGGACCTTCTCCCTGTACATATATGACTGGTCGTTGACGAGCACAAAATCGGAAGGCGATATGTCCTTCGTCACGCGCATCCTTGGATCATCGTCCCGGTGCCTCTTCCTTCGTTTAAAAATGCCTGGCAGCTCTATCTTCATACTATCCTTTCATGGCCGGCCTGAAATGTATCGTCGTACTTGCTTTCGCTCGAACTTTTCGATAAGTATTCTATAGTTTCCTGCGGCCTGCGTCAAGCTTAAGAGAGAAACGTCTCACCGCTTCTCTCTGATGAGCAACGAAAACAGGAGCGCGCCGAAAGCATTGCGGCAATGCAGAGATAGCCCGGTTTTACCTTATCGGAGATGCGTCCTGCTATGGGCCCTATAATAACATACATCACCGAGTACAATAAAAAGACTATCCCTACCTGCTGTACCTTGAGTCCCCTCATGAGCTCAAGATAAAAGGGCATAAGAAAATTGGCGCCTGACATTACCATCAAGGCCGTCAAGGCTGCCATGTTGGCATAGAGAAAGTTGCGGTTGCTGAATAGCGTCAGATCCAGAAGCGGGTCCGGGAACCGCCTCTTCCACCAATAGAAGACGAGGAGAAGCGTGCATGATGCGGCAAAAAGTCCCATGATGAAGTGGGATTCCCAGCCAAGCTCCTGGCCCCTGTTGAGCGCGTACGTGAGGGCAAGGAGCCCGAAAAAGCTCAAACAGGCGCCTGTTACATCAAAACCTTTTTTCTTCTCTTTGATGCCGCCCGATGCTTTACTGTGCTTCGGTATCACTTTCCACGCAACATATATTGCAGCCATCCCAACGGGAATGTTGATGATGAATATCCAGTGCCAGGAGATCAGGCCGGTGATCAACCCTCCGAGAGGGGCGCCTACTATGAGGCCCAAAGATGCTCCGGTAGCGGCGATACCGAAGGCTGACCCGATGACCGTTTCGGGGAGATATTTCGGTATGGCGGCAAAGGCGCTGGTCATTATCATGGCGCCTCCGATCCCCTGAAAACACCGGGATATGATGAGCATGGCAATGCTGAAAGAGAGCCCGCACATGAGAGAGCCGGCGGCAAATACAAGATAACCGACAACAAATGTTTTCTTCAGTCCGATGATATCACCGAGCTTGCCGGTGATATCATCGTATTGGTCTGGATCAGGAGGTAGCCCATCATCACCCAGGAAACATCGCTTGTTCTCGCATTGAAATATCGGGCGATGGCGGGCAGCGAAATGTTCACGATCGAAGCATCGAGTTTCGATATGAATGCGGCAAAGGCGACGCTGATCGTTATCCAGCGCTGCGCGGTCTTATCGGTTACGACCTCTGTATTCGCCTCATCCATTGTTCTCAGGCTGGTCGAAACGTTTTGTTAAAATTATCTCTTTTTTCCGTCCGAGCAGACCAGTTCGCCTGTTACCGCCGGGTCCTGCTCTGAGCGGTGGATTATCTTTCCCACGACCCGGTTGTTGTTCTCGTTCGTCTCCGTCACGTTGTTCTTAATATCAATGTCTGCAAAATAAGCGGCCTCACCCTCGTTCTGGAACGTGACCGACCTGATAAAATACTGGTGCTCTCCCTTTTGTAGCGGGGGGACGTCGAACTCCGCATGCCCCTGGCCCTCTACCCAGATGCTCAATTTTGAGCTTGGGGATATCTTTTCTCCTGCGTTGTGAACAAAGGCCATGATACCGGCAGGCGAACCGACGGACGCCTTGCGGGGAGTAGCGATGCAGGTCACGAGGTCGGGCAGATTCTGGCCGCGGACGCTGACATGCACGGTCTTCTGGTCAGGCAGCATCTTGTCACCGGACCCCGGCGTCCAGAATGTCCCTACTATCACGGAGACACAGACGTCGCCGCTGAAAGGGAACTTCTCCGTGTGGGTGATATAGATATGGTCGCCGAAATTGAGGGACGGGACCGCGTGCTCGACCTTCTTTGCCTGAGCGTAGGTCGTAAGACCGCAGAACCCAATGACGATAAATGCCTTCATCGGCTCGCTCTTTGCGTTGCCGCCGTTGTCGATGCGGGCCCGTATCACCGCTTCCTGCCCTGCATCGAGCGCCTGGGGCGTTACCGTAAGCTGCCCGACGGTGAGGTCGGCCTTGGCGTTGACAATCGTAAACGACGCGCTTTCGGCGGCGACCTTCCTGTCCACCGTCTCGACCTTTACCTTGAAGTCTGAACCCCATATATCCATGGGGATCTTCCACTTATAACCGTTCACGCAGACCGAGGGGGTGATCTGCAGGGTCTCAACGCCGTCCTTGATAAGGCCTATCCGGAAACAATTGCTCGGGATGCTCCCCGTCTTCGACCACTCTATCATCACATCATCCCCCTGAGTAAAGTAGTCGCCGCTTTTGGGCCTCATCAGCGTAAGCGTACCGTATTTTATCGCATCGGGAACGGATACCTTCTTCGCAGCGGGGATATCGGGAACGGATTTCACGGGAGCGCTTTCGGTCTTCGGTTTTACCGTTGCTCTCTTCTGCTTTGTAAGGTCAGGCCTTATCTCCGCACAAAGCGCCGGAGATCCTATCAAGGCAAAAGATACTACGACAAGCAGCAACCACCTGGTGCTTGATCTCATGTTTGCCTCCTTTTTTATGTTCCGATTCCATTGTCATATACTTGTTCTTGTTTTTCAACGAATTTTTACGGATGACATCGCGGATCAGTGCGGCCTCTTTGCCATATATATGGCCGCCAATTCCCTGACCTCATCTCCATCTAATCCCGGCGCGATATAAAACCGCGGCAGGAGGAGATCGTCATCAGGCGCTATGACCCCTTCCTTTCGTGCCTGTTCTGCAAGGGCTGTTCCGGGATAGATGCGGATGCCAATAGTGACTCTCATGAATTCCGGCTCGAGAGAGTCCGCAAAGGCAAGGCTCTCCCTTACCGATTCGATGGTCTCGCAAGGGCCGCCGAGAAGCAGGAAGACCATCTGACGTATGCCGTTTCGCTTAAGAAGGGAACAGGTCTCGGCCACATCTTTACGACGAAACCGCTTGTTCATCTCTTTCAATACCCTTTCGTTCGCGCTCTCGAACCCGATGGACGCCTCGGAACACCCGACCTCAGCCATGGCTCCGACAAGGGACTCATCAAGCCGGTAAGGGTACAGTATGCAGCGCCATCTCACCTTGAGCGATGCGCACGCCATTGCCCTGCAGAGGGCCATCGCGTACGACGGCGGCAGGTTGAACGTATTATCTGTAAAATAGAGCCTGTCTGCGCCGCGCCTTTTCAGTTTTGCGATCCATTCTACGACGCTTTTGGGCGATCTTTTCCTTATGATCGTGCCCTCTATCAGCCCTGTTGAGCAATAGCTACAGCGCATCGGGCAGCCGCGCCTCGTTTGCACAGGTATCCAGAGATCGCCCGCATCGCAGGGGGCGGTGAATAAAAGATCAGGGTCGGGCAATGGGAACGCGTCAGGGGCTCTGATGAGAACCTTCTCTGCCACCAGGCCGCCGCCCTTGACGTGCACGCCCGGCAGGCCTTCAAGGGTCTCGTTGTTCCTTAATCGCTCAAGCACCACGTTGAATACTGCCTCCCCCTCGCCTTCAATACCGATATCCGCCTCTGAAGCGGCAAGGATCGCCCGGGGGTATATGCTGTATCCCGCGCCGCCGAGCACGATAGGCGCCTTTGAGAGCTTCCGCACCATGGAGACAACCGCATTATCTGCTTCGAAAAGGAACCTGGTGTTGCGCATCTCCTGATCGTCAATATTCCTGATCGATATGCCGATGACCTCAGGGTCAAGGTCCGCTATCGCCGAGGCTATTGAACCGGGAACGTCCTTCTCCTGCACGAGGTCCAGGATCTTTACCTCATGTCCTTCCCGCCCTGCCGCCTGCGCCACACAGGCAAGCCCCAAAGGCATGGTACGCATATTGACCTCGGTGCGGTTCGCCGAGATGAGAAGAACTCTCAATTAAGCCTCCTTTCCTGCTGCACAATCATATATCGCTATACTGCGCCAAAAAACAGGAGAATGGCATGAAAAGACCCCTTAAGGTCGTCCTTATGGGGTCTCGTTCCATGAAAGAAAAATATTGCCGGTTATTGCTTACTTGCCCTTTAATGATCCGTTGTCGTTCCAGATATCGGAATAGCTTGCGGCGTTGTTCAGGGTAGTGTATTTCGCCTTCCCCTTTTTCGGATTGCAGTAGCAGCTTAAAGTGTTTCCTGTCATCTTGCAGCACCAGCACGATCTCTGATAAGAGCCTACGTTCGGGAGGTTCACGCCGGTGCATTCGAGCGTGCCATTGCAGTTCGTGATGTCGCCGCCGCTGTTGATGCATCCGCTTACGTTATGGAACTGCGTCGTGTTCCATTTCCCGTCCATCTTTTTACAGCTCGCGCTGGTGATCCTGTTAGAATCAGCATTATAGTAAATACTCTTACAGGTCTTTTTGTAGCTGCCGTTCGGCGCATCAGCGGCGTTGCAGTCTGTATTGCCGACAAGCAGCAGGGCAACGGCAAAACAGAGCGTGATAGCGGCGATCTTCCATGTGCCGACAGGCATTCCCATTCCGTTCTTCATACCAACCTCCGTTAGATTTTTCTGAAATCATTACCCATAATCTTATCTATGTCAAGCATTTCACGCGGCCGGGCAAAGAGAAGTGCAGCGGGATTCGTTAGGCGCTATGCCTTTCCTATGTCCTTTCCCATTATCTTCCAGAGCAGGTCTTCCATTTCCGCTGTCAGGCCCTGTGCGCCGCCTGCCTCCATCGCCTTTATCCGCATGTCGTAGACGCCTTCAAGCTGTGGCAGGAGGACCCTTACCTCTTGAGAGTTCTCCATTCTTGCATTGATAAGATTCCGCTGTTCCAGGGCCTTTTCCATGTCCTCTTTATTAACAGGGATATTGTATAGCATGTTCAATGTTTCCATCAGCCTGACCTTTCCCAGGTAATCCTCTTCCAATACAACGTACTGAGGCAAAGATACGATGAGCACGGTCGCATCGATCCCTGATGAGGCCGCCTCTTTTGTAATCAGGTTCGTGATGCTTGAGGGGCCATGATATGTGATAGGCAGCGCTCCGACCTTCCTTATATCCCGGCTCGCCTCTTCGCCCACTCCATATCCGCTGACGAGCAGCGGCCTTGTGTGAGGCACCGAATCATACATGCTTCCCAGAAGAATATATTTCTTCGCCTTGAAAACCTTAAAAAGCTTCACGACAGAGCTTATATAAAGCTCTGCATGGGCATGAGGCTCAAGGAGGCGGATCAGGAGAAGGTCGTTCTGCCCTTCCCTTCTTGCATGGCGGATAGACGTATTTGGAATGGACATGCCCTGGATGCCTTCTTCAAGGTTAATAACAGGCCTGTATCTCGTAAAATCGTAAAAATCGCCAGGTTTTGACAATCTTCCCAGTTTCACTGCCCTGAACTGCATATCCAGTTCGTCCAGGACCATGCTCCCCACATTGTTGACATCTATCCAGGGGTGAAGGGTGGCAATGACGTAAGGCTCATTGCATTCCGGAACAGGTGTGCGTATTTGGAAGCTGCCTATTTTCACCAATGTTTCCTCCCGAGTGATCACGTATTTTATGAGGATTATACCAGATTTTTATGCTTACTGCCTATCTCCTTCAAAAATCTGAGGGAACTTAAAACAGCTTAATGAACTTCCCCGTAGCAAGTTACGGGGTATCAGAAGATTGAAACGGCATAATTATGCCCCCTCACCCTGACCCTCTCCCGCGAGGGGAGAGGGAACGCTGTTGCTATGACCCTCTCCCGCGAGGGGAGAGGGAACAGGTTAGAGCACCCGATCCTGCAGCCGTTTGTGCAACTAAGACATCCTTTACAATTTAGACCGGATACATCTTTACACATTTATCCATTGCGAATAACTCTGTTCTTCTTCAAATCCAGCGAAGGGAGAGGGACAGCGTTACCCTGCAGTAAGCCGCGGGGGATCATTCAGATTGAAAAACGTTTTTCCTGCCGGGATCAAGAAACCCTGTTGCAGCCGCCTTGTTCTGCCGGTGTGCTACGTGGCTTTAACAATCTCTATCAGCTTGGTCTTCTTTGCCGTCTCTCTCGGTATCGATTCCGGGGCTACCCAGATGAACTTGGGCGTTACCCTGACGGTCTCCCTAAAGACCTTGTTCATATGCTCTTCCAGGGCAGCGATATCCTTTTCCTCAATACCCTGGCCGTATTCGATCCTTATCTTGAGCGGAGGGGTGACCGAGGGGCCCGGCTTGTCGAGGATGATCTTAAAGAACCCTGTGACCCTCGGGACGAACTTCAATATCTCTTTCTTGATCGCCTCAGGAAAGACATTTACGCCCTTCACGATGAGCATATCGTCTGCGCGGCCTACGATCTTGAACCTGAGCGATGTCCTGCCGCAACTGCAGGGGGTTGTCGATATCTGGAGGAGATCTCCGTAAGCGTACCTTTGAAACGGCGTCCCTTCCCAATCGAGGAAGGTCATGGCCATCTCGCCCATGGCCCCGTCCACCATATCGATATTCTTCTTGGTCTTGGGGTCGATGAGCTCAAGGACACAGTAATCCGCTGACGTAAAGTGCATGCCGCTGTAGACCTCGGGCGGCTCAAGGCACTCTGCCCCCTGGAAGCTGTGGCCTCCTCCGGTCTGGTCGCAGATATGGGCCCCGCCGAAACCTTTCGCGAGGATCTTTCTCACCTCGATATTTCCGGCTCCCGGCTCCCCAACAGGAAAGATCCATTTCAGGCCCAGCTCGCTCGCCTCCTTGCCGATCAGCTTCTTACACTGTTCCAGCACATACTGCGCAAAGGAGGGTGTTGTAAAAAGCCCATGGGGGCGGGTAAGCTCGATAAAATCAAGCACCCGTTTGGTCCCGCTGTCCGCGCCGACGGGCACCGCGCAGGCCCCGGATTGCATGATTCCCTGCGATAGTGGGAGTCCGCCCGTAAACATGCTGAGCGAAAGTCCCTGGAGGATCCTGTGGCCTGGCCTTATCCCCACCATCCAGAGCCTTCTCGCGTGGAGTTCACTTACTATGTTCACATCATTCTGAGTCAAAGCATAGAGCGTGGGCGTACCGGTAGTGCCTGAGGTGGAGTTCAACCTTACAATCTTTTCCTGCGGGGCGCAGGTTATCGTGCCCGGGCCGAAAGGGTGGCCCAATTCAGCGGTCGATGCCTCCTGGGTGCTTTTCTGTTCGTCTTTACTCGTTACGGGGATGCGGCGGAAGTCTTCCCAGCTTCGCACATCCTCCGGCTTCATGCCCGCCTGCTCGAACTTACTTTTATAGAGCAGGGAGTTGCTGTAGTTGTAGGCAAGCTGCTTTTTCAGCTTTTCAAGCTGGAGCGCCGCCATCTCGTCGGCAGACATGGTCTCCACTCTGGGATCCCAATACGTATCAGTTAATTGCCGTGCCATTGTTGCCTCCTTATCTCTGTTTAATTAGTGTTATATGACACTTAATTTCCTTTATGTGTATATCATGCTCATTTTACCATCGCTGCTGGGGCCATTTTATTGGGCAGCCACAGCACCAGCTCAGGAAAAATAGTGAACGCCACGATTGAGAGTATCAAAATAACCACAAAGGCTATGGACCCTCTCAATATTGTGGGCATCCGCACATCCGGCGCTATGCCTTTGACCACAAAAAGATTTAAGCCGAAGGGCGGCGTAATGCACCCGATCTCCATGTTGACTGTCATCATCACCCCGAACCAGATGGGGTCTAACCCGAGGTTCTTGATCAGTGGCAGCAAGAGCGGTGCGGTTAACAGGATGATGACAAAGGGCGGCAGAAATGCCCCCATAACAAGGAGTATCATGTTTATTACCGCCAGGGTCAGCCATTTTGATCCCTGGACGCTGCCTGCCAGGTTGGCTACCTGCTGGGTCAGCCCGATCTCTGTCATGACGTTGCTGAAAAACATGGTCGTGGTCGCAATGAGCATGAGCATTCCCGTCTGGTTTGCAGTAGCCCTGATAATCTCCATTGCGTTTCCTTTTGTTATATAGGCCCTGTAGAAAATGAGCGTGAGCACGATGCTTCCCAGGGCGCCAATAGCGGCAGCCTCGCTTGGTGTAGCCACCCCGAAGTAGATCACGTAAAGGATGCAAATGATCAGGAGTATAAAGGGAACAGTCTTCGGCAGGTACCGCATCTTCTCAGACCAGGAATAGTGTTCTCTGACAATGGCCTCACCGCTAGCAGCGGCCTGCCTCTGTCCTTTTCGTCGAGAATAAAACATGTAGATTATGATCCAGCAGCTGAATGCAAGGGATATGATGATCCCCGGTACTATCCCGCCGATAAAGAGCTGTCCTATGGATATCTCCGTTGCGATGCCGTAGACGATGAGGGTAATGCTGGGGGGGATCAGTATGCCAAGGGTTCCGCCTCCCACTATGGTCCCGCAGGCCAGGGAATCGGAAATGCCCCTCTTTCTCATCTCCGGGATGCCCGATGTGCCGATCGCCGCTGCCGTGGCCGGGCTCGATCCGCTCATGGCGGCGAATATGGTACATGCAAAGATGTTGCTTATGGCGATGCCTCCGGGAACCCTGTAAAGGAACCTGTGGATCGCCTCGTAAAGATCCCTTCCGGCCGGCGCCACGGTAATCACAATACCCATGAAGACAAAGAGCGGGATCGTAAGGAGCTCGAAGCTGTCGACGCTGTGGTAGATAACCTGCGCAAGCATGGTGACTGCCCCGGTACCCCCGAGGAGAAACCCGCAGATGAGGCCCGAGATGCCGAAGGCAAAGACCAGGGGCATCCCGGAGAGAAGAAACAAGAGGGTAATAAATACCACAATCAGTCCATTAAGCATTTTCCACCCCCGATCGAAGCGACTTCGCGGCCCCGACTATGATCCCTATCAATTGGAAACACATGATGCTGACGCCAACGGCAAGAAAGCTGTAAGGGATTGCAAGCGGCGGCGCCCAGATCGTCTCAGACTTCCATCCTAAGCTGAAGGCCTCCCAGAACATCTGCCAGCTCTTGTAGGCCAGGATCACGCAAAAGATCAGCGAAAAGACCGGGGTGATCAATGCCAGCCATTTTCTCACCTTCGGTTTCAGGTGCGGCAGCACGATGTCGTCCATGGTGACATGGGCATTGTTCTTGAGAGTAAAAACACCGCCGATGAAGGTGGCAAAGATGGTGGCCATGATTGCGGCCTCCACCTCCCAGATAGTAGCCCACCTGAAGATATAGCGCGCGAACACCTCATAGACGATCACGAACATGGCAAAGAACACTGCGGCCACAGTCATAAAGCCTGCGACGTCGGCAACCCTATCCAGGATCTTTCCGAAAAATCCTTTGTTCCTCGCTGGTGGTGTTGTCTTCATGCTTCCTCCTGTTACCATACTGAATCAAAATCACAAACTACCACAACAAGCCTCTGTTACGATGCCCTCCAATGCAGGGTACATAGCTTACCCGGCGGCATCAACAGGCACCATCGGGCAAGCTACGATGACTACTCTTTACTTCGTCTTTTCTATTATGGCAAACAGATCTTCTGTCCCTTTCACCTCTTTCATGAAGATGGCCCAGGTCTCCTTTTTTGCCAGCTCCATCCAGACTGCGTACTCTTCGTCGGTCAACTCGTGGACCTTTACACCATTTTTGATAAAGAGCTCTTTGCACTCTGCGCTTTTGGCCTTTATGTCTTTGAGAAAGGTAGTTTCGGCTTCCCGCCCCGCTTCGATCACTGCCTTCTGCTGGTCTGGAGTAAGCTTCTTGAAAGTAACAGGGCTCATTATAATTGCCACGCTCGCATTCACCAAGGCGTGCTCTCCTGATATGGTCAGCGTCTTGAGGACATCGTAAAGCCGGAACGATACGAATGACGAGTCGGCCGTGTTAACCGCATCCAGGACCCCTGTTTGAAGCGCCATATAGATGTCGCCGGTGCTTACGTGTGTAATGGCCGAACCGGCGGCCTTGAAGAGCTGTTCTGTTGCCTTGCTTCCTCCTCTCATCTTCAACCCCGCTACATCCTTGGGATGCCTGATGAGTACCTTTGTGGAACCCACCGAAGTAGGGGTAAAACCCCAGGAGATGATCTTCATTCCTATCTTCTCTGCCGCTTCACTAGCCCTCTTTCCTACCTCGGTACGGGTTAACCGTAGTCCTTTATCAGGATAGGGTACAACTGCGCCGAGGTCGAATATCCCAAGCAAAGGGGCTTTCCCAACGGAATACCCCGGATGCCATATCATAAGATCAAGGGCGCCCTGGCGTAAAGCATCCGGCTGGGTTTTTGGATTCATAAGCGTGCCGCCGGCATGCACGCGGCAGGCTAAAGTGCCGTTGCTGTGCTTTCCGAGCAATGTACAGAAATCTGACGCCCACTTATCTCTTGTATCTCCCTGTGGCCACTGGTGCGCAAGCTTCAAGACCGTCTGCTGTGCATGGCAGACCGTGAATCCTCCCAGCAAAAACCCCAGAGATACTGCAGCAATGATCGCCATTCCCAAAAAGATTTTGTTTTTCTCCATTTTTTCTTCCCTCCTATTTTTGATATTTATTCAAAGTTGCTTCTAATGCCCTGCAAAGATGTTCCTCCTGTTGTGACCTGATTACCTCCTTGTGTCTGTACACTCTATTCTGGCATCGACTGCCAGGCACCCCCGGCCTGAGGGCAAGGCTATAAGAGGGTTGATGTCAAGCGCCGTGATCTCCGGATGCCCCTGAAGCAAGCGTGATACAGCGACCAGGCAGGACGCAAGGGCATCCACATCGGCCGGCTCGCTCCCCCGAAAACCCTGCAGAAGCTTCGACCCCCTGATCTCATTGATCATCTCAAGGGCATCGGGCCGCCCGATGGGCAGCAGACGTATCGTGGTGTCCCGCAGCACCTCGGTGAATATACCTCCCATGCCGAAGAGGATCACCTGTCCGAACTCCGGGTCGTTCCTGCATCCCACTATCGTCTCGTAGCTGCCGTGAACCATCCGCTGCACGAGGTATTCGTCAGCATGCAATGCCTTGAATGCCTGCCTCAGCGCGGCCTCATCGGCAAGGCCGAGGATTACGGCATTTTGATCGCTCTTGTGCACGACATATGGAGATGTCTTCTTGAGCGCCACCGGGTAGCCGATCTTTCGCGCCGCTTCAATGCCTTCTTCGGCGTTACGGACCAGTGCATACTCAGGCAGCGGTACATTATATTGCGCAAGGAGTTCCAGGGTGGCACGAACATCCACGATGCCTGAGGTGCCGGACTTCTCAAGACCCCCGGCCCGCGCCCCCTTCTGTTCCTCTTTCCCTGAGCGGGCATCCTGTGCGGAATGACGCCGTGATCCTGCGTGCTCTTTTCCGGACGTGCGCGAGAAGTGATGCAGTGACGCGGCCAATGCCTGTGTCGCTGTGTCGGCATCGGGAAAGATCGGGAACGGTGCGACATCTCTCATTGCAAAGTAGCTCTCCCTGTCAGGCACCATGCAGACGGCAACGGGTTTTCCATGCCGCTCGCTTAACTCCCTGGCGTTATGGATCAGTTGCCTCGCCCAGGATTCTCCCGGTCCTCCTTCAAACTCGTGGTAAAAGATCAATCCGTCAACGCCCTGCCTTGAGAGCGAAAGATCGATCAGGTCTCTATACAGGCCGAGATCGAAGATGTCGCCGACGTCGAGAGGGTTGCCGAGACGGATCACACCTGCCCGTACGTTCTTGCGGATCATGCCGACAATCCCCTCAGGCAGGTTCACATACCTCAGCCCGTAACGGGCAGCGGCATCGACGAGCAGCACGCATTGTCCGCCGGAGCGTGCCATGGCCATCAGGTTAGGCCCTCTCATCAGTGGCAGGGTAAAGATCTTGCACCAATTGATCATCTCCTCGGTTGTCGATGCCCGCAGCACACCCGCCCGCCGGAGGGCCGCATCTGCCACCTCGTCGTTTCCCGCAAGGGCTGAGGTATGAAAACGGCCCGCTTCACTGCCCGGCCCTGTACGGTTTGCCTTCAGCACGATCACCGGCTTCTCTGTGGACCCTGCAAGCTCCAGGAGCCTCCTTCCGCTGCCGAAGCTCTCCAGGTAGATACCGATGATAAGCGTCCCCGGATCATCGATCAGGTATTCGAGGACATCGCTCTCATCGAGCATCAATTTGTTCCCGATGCTCACAACCTTGTTAAGGGCAAGATTCTCCAGGTCGGAACGCTTGAGGATGTCCCGTATAATGCCGCCGCTCTGAGAGATCACCGATACAGAACCGACAGGGCCCTTCTGCTTATCGAGGGGCACAAAGGGGAGTGCAAGGCCGGTTTCCATATTGATAACGCCTATGCAATTGGGCCCCATGACGGACATACCCCATTCCCCGGCAATGCGGACAATCTCCGCCTCAAGGGATCTTTTGTCGTCGCCAAACTCCGAGAAGCCGGCGGTTTCGATCACCACGCTTTTGATCCCTATCCTCCCGCAGGCCGTCATTGTTGCCGGTATGCTTTTGGCAGGGATAAGAAGCACGGCAAGGTCGGGGACAACCCCGATATCCTCTATGTTCCGGTATATTGGACGATCGCCGATATGCCCGCCGCTCTGGCCTGCTAAGTAGATCTCGCCCTTGAACCCGTAATTGTCACAGTTCCGGGGGATGACCCCGGCCAGATTTTTGGGATTCTGGGAGGTGCCGAAGATCACGATCCTACGTGGAAAGAAAAAATTTCTGAGATCACGGGAAATCATAAAATCCTTATCCTTGTCGTTCTCCTTAAAGGTCCTTGATAAGGTCTTCGAGGCCCATTTCTTTTAATGTTTCCGGAAGAGGTTTGCCTGTTTTAATGTCCCAGCCCATCAGCCTGTAATGGTTCTCCACGATGTAATCCCATTTCTCCATGATGTTTCTGCCCGCTGCAGGTCCGTCCGTAGGGATGGAGCCGTAGCGTTTCGACGGTCTTTCATCCTCCTTTTTCATTCCGTGACGAAAATTGAACATCCGCAACTGGTTGATCACCCTGCGACCTATGGTAAAAATGTCCTGGAAACTCAGAGACCACCCCGTCACAGCATTCAGGCATTCGAGCAACAGTTTTGGGTCCGGAGATGCAAGTCGACAGATCCCCAGACAATCCTCAAACTGTGCGATTCCGTTGAGCTTCGCATTGACCGTTGACATCTCCTCATGGGAAAAAACGTCTTTCACAGGTGGGAGCCCCGCGATCTCCGGCTGAAGCGGCCCCCTGATAGATTCAAGGGTGCTCGTGTTCGTGAGACAGGTGTCGATGAGCTCCGCCCACCTTCCTCCACCCCGGTGGTCGTGACCTCTCGGGGTACAGCCCTTCATGGTGTATATTGCGCAGTCTGCAGCCTCTCCTCCGATCTTTCTGGAGGCGCGCATAACACCCTGAGAAAGGAGATCTCCAATCCCTTCCCGCGCGGCAATCTTCCTGAGCATTGCCTTTACCGCCTCTACGTTGCCCCATGTCATATCGATCCCATCAAGGTCATCCTTCGAAAAGATCCCTTTTTCATAGCATTCCATTACCCAGCCTATGACCCAGCCGGACTCATTGCAGTCTATACCCAGGTTGTCCACCTCATTTGCCAGCACGACTACCCCGCCAAGCTCTGTGTTGCCAATCTGAGGGCCCCATGCAGCGAGCTGCTCGTATTCCGGCTCCTCTGCGGTAAACCCCTTGTAAGGACCCTCCGTCACCGTGACCTCCTTACAGTGTGCCACAGGACACATGTAGCATGGCTTGTTGCGGATCTCAAAGTGAGTCCTCATGTATTGGCCGCCCATCCGCTCATGCTCGGGATAGATGTTTGTCGTGTAATTCTTTACGGGAAGGGCGCCGCCGTTGTATACGAATGAGAATCCTCCGCCGGTTCCCCACTTGTAAATGGGTCCGGCAACCTTTGCGATCTCAAAAAGCGCTTCGTTCTTCTCTTTCATTCGTTCCTGGTCTATAATGGCAAAGTTCCGTTTCCCGCGATAGGCAACCACCGCCTTCAGGTTCTTCGAACCCATAACCGCACCGAGCCCGTTGTGTGCGGCCGCATGGCCACGGTCCCCGATGATCGATGCAAAAAGCACACAGCTCTCGCCCCCTGGCCCTATCCCGTAGATGCTCACATCCTTTTCACCGGCAGCCAGCTCTTTTCGCAGCAGGTCCTCCATCTCTCCCGTACCCTTTCTTGCCAGAAAACCTGCATCCCTGATCTCGGCCTTCCCCTCCCTCAGGACAAGGTAGACAAGGGAAGGCGCCTTCCCTTGAAAGATGATGGCATCGTATCCCGAAAACTTCAGGTATGCGCCGAAATAGCCGTTTGCCTGGGACGAACCCGCTATGTTCGTCATGGGGCCTTTGGTGACTATGCAGAACGTGCCTGCACCGTAAACACCGCTTCCGGCGAGAGGGCCAGAGGCCCAGATCATGCGGTTCTCCGGGTCTGACCATTCGACTCCCGGAGGGACCTCATCGTACAGAAATTTCGCTCCAAAACCGACGCCGCCTACCCATTTCTCTATGAAGGACCGATCCAATTCTTCAACGGAAGTGCTGCCCTTTGAAAGGTCGACCCTCAGAATCTTCCCGAGATACCCTCCAATATTCATATTGTCTCCTTTTTTATTGTTGTCTATCGCAACCAATGCCTTGTCAAGTTGCGATCGTTCCTGTCAAAACTCATTTAGCGGGCCGCAAAAGCGGATGGGAGCCACAGTGCCAGTTGAGGGAACAAAAACATCAGAACGGCAGCAGCGACCATGGCGGTCAAAAAGGGGTATACCCCCTTGTAGACCTCGTTGAATCCCATCTTCGTCAGGTTCTTCACCACAAAGACATTGAGGGCCACCGGGGGGATTATCATCCCTATCATCACAAAGATATGAAGGATGATGCCGAACCATAGCGGATCATAGCCGATCTTCAGCACGGCCGGATAAAGTATCGGCGTCGCCAGCACCATGAATGCCATGTCGTCGATAAAGGAACCGCCGACGAGATAAAACATGAGTATCATCAGCATGATCATTGAAGGAGGCATGGGAAGGTGCGAAAGCCAGTCAGCCGCAAGCATAGGTATCTTGGTGATTGTCAGGAAATGACCGAAAACAGTGGAGCCTGCAATAAGCATGAGGGTCATGCATGCCATCATCATCGACTCCACAACCGATTTTGTGAAGCCTTTAAAATTGATGTCTCTCTGAAGCAGAGCCAGAAGAAGTATGGCACATGTGCCCACGCTCCCTCCCTCTGTGGGCGTAAACAGGCCTATTGTCATCCCCCCTATCATGACCAGGAAGATAAGGAGCACCCATATGACTCTTGATAAGGATCGGATTCGCTCCCCCCACGTGGCCGCAGGGCCCGCCGGCCCCCAGGAGGGATTGATCTTGCAGGAGACATAGATAACAACCGCGAACAATACTGCAACTATTATTCCCGGGATGATGCTTGCCGTGAAAAGCTTGCCGATGGAGAGTTCCGTGATCATCCCGAATACGATGAGGGTTACGCTCGGCGGAATAAGGCTACCGAGGGTACCGGAGGATGCACAGACCCCCGCGGAGAGGCTCCTGTTGTATTTATAGCGGTCCATCTCCGGAACGGCTATGCTCGCAAAGGTTGCCGCCGTAGCGCTTGAGGAGCCGGTGATCGTCCCGAAGGCAGCGGCGCCCCCGACGGTGGCCATAGCGAGGCCTCCCGGGATATGCCCGATGAACTTGTAGGCGGTGCTGTAAAGCCCCTTGGCTATCCCCGCGTTGTATGCGATCTGTCCCATGAGGATAAACAGGGGAACAACCGTGAAGCTGTAAGAACTAAAAACGCTGAATACATCCTTTGCCAGGACGTTCAGGGCGGCCGGGAGAGAAACCAGGTATGCAAAACCGGCAACTCCAACCAGCGCCATGGCAAAAGCCAGCTCGATCCCCGTCAGAAATAAAGCCAGCACTACAACCAGCCCGATGATCCCTACCATTACCTCATTCATGGTTCTCTCCTATGATCCGAAAAATATCCGCCACAAATACAAAGCATTGAATCAATGCAGAGATGCCTATCCCATAGGCAATCGGATAAAACGGTATTGCCAGGGTAAAAGATACCTCCGAGGCCTCCTTCAGGTGCCCGCCGAAAGTCATGAGGTTCCATCCGATCATGACGAATAGGAATATTGCCAGGCACCGTGTACAGATCCTGAAGGCTTTGTTTGTCTTCCTGGGGAACCTGTCGATGAGAAAATCGGCAAAGATATGATTTCTCATCCATGACGTCAAGGGATTTACAAGTCCCATAACCACCGCTCCCGAAAAGGAGACTATCTCATAGGTCCCCATAATAGGCCTGTTCCCCGCCCTCATGATCACGTCAGCGACAGTCAAAAGCATCATAAATACCAGGACGGTGCCGGCAATTGCGCTCAAAAAACGGCAAACCTTGTCGATAGTCCGCAAAAAGGTGTTCATAACCATTCTCCTCTGAGCCCGATCTTGTTCTTCAAATAGGGAACCGAGGGGGAAAACTGGAGGAGGGTTAAAGACAACCCCCGGTTCCCTGTTGCTATTTCTGAAGCTATTTCAGCCGGTCAAGGCAGAACTTCATCGCCTCGGTCCCGGGCAATCCCTTTGCATTGGTAGCCTTCACGTAGTCGTCAAGGATAGGTCTGACCTTGTCTGCCCATCTTTTGTTTTCCGCGTCAGAGAGGGTGATGATCTTGTTCCCCAATTTTATTGCAAAATCCTTTCCCTGTTTATCGATGTTGTCCCAGACCTTCCCTGTCTTGTCTATCCATTCCTTGTTAACCTGCTCTATGATCTTCTGGACATCGGGCGGCAGGGAGTTCCATTTTTCCTTGTTCATGGCGACAACAAACCCGGAGGTGTAGCCGACGCCCCAGCATTCCGTTGTGTACTTCACGACCTCCCCCTGTTTGTAACCGTACAGGACTTCGTAAGGCGCGATCGCGCCGTCAACGACGCCCCTGCTCAGCGCATCGTATGCCTCGCCCTGGGTCATCGATACGGGCGTCGCCCCAAGGGCTATTACTGTTTTGGTGATCAGGCCGCCGCACCGAAGCTTCATGCCTTTCAGGTCCTCAAGCTTATTTACCGGTTTTTTTGTATGGATGATCCCCGGGCCGTGGGCGTGGAAGTACATGGGCTTCACATTATCAAACTCCTTTGGCTTGAACTTCTCGTAAAATTCGTTTATGAGCCTCGTAGCCTGAAGACCGCTCTTATATCCCAAGGGGAGGTCTATGACCTCTGAAAGGGGAAACCGCCCCCTCGAATATCCAAAGACACATAGCGCAAAGTCTGATACACCCCGCACCACTCCGTCGTATGCCTGGTCTGCAGGGGTCAACGTGCCGCCGGGAAAAACAGTGATAACAACCTTGCCGTTGGTCCTTTTCTCGACCTCCTTGGCCCACTCGTTCACTGCGATCGTGTGTGCATGCTGGGCAGGGAAAAACATTGAGTAATTCAGTTTCACCTGGGCGGCAGCAGGTTTGGCAGAGAGAAAGGCCAGTAAAAACAAACCAACCAAACAAATAATAAATACCCGTATTAAATGTTTCATTTCTTCCTCCTTTCTAAGATTTGATTTTGTTATAAGACACATGAAGCATGTTCCCACCTCATTACAGCTTCATTTTGATGTTCAAAAGGTCCTCGAATGTTTTGACGGTTATCGAAAAGTCCTTTTTTCCGAGACCCTCAGCCATTATGCGCGTGAACATCTGGTATGTAAGGGCTCCCATAAGCAGCGGCACATCTTTTTCTTTGGCCAGCGTGACCGCCAGCCCAAGGTCCTTGTGCATGAGTTCGGCCATGAATCCGGGCTCGAAATCTCCCTTGAAGGCCTTTATCGGGCAATAATTTTTCATAAAGTTCGTTACCCCTGTACCGACGCTGATCACGTCATAAAGCACCTTGAAGTCAACCCCCGCCTTTACGCCCAGCGCCAGTGCTTCAGCAGTCGACATGGCGTGAATGCCCCCGAAAAGGTTGTTGATCACCTTTACAATGTCTCCATTTCCGCTGGGACCGCAATAGAAGATGTTTTTCCCCATAGCATTGAAGATATCGAGACACTGTTTATAGGCATCCTCGTCGCCTCCGACCATAATCGTAAGGGTGGCTGCCTGAGCGCCGGTTTCTCCTCCGGTTACCGGCGCGTCCAGCATTTTTACGCCCTGCGAGTCCAGTATCCCGGCTATTCTTTTTGCCACGCTGGGGTCTATGGTGCTCATATCGATCACTATCGTGCCGGGCTTTACCCCCTTGATAACCCCGTTCTCTCCCAGGACCGCCGCTTCGACGTGCTCAGACTTGGGGAGCATGGTGATCACCACGTCTGCCTTGCTTGCCGCCTCCGCACCGGACTTTGCAACGGATGCGCCTCCCTGCTTTAATTCCTCCAAAGGCTTCGGGTTGATATCATAAACTACCAGTTGATACCCTGCCTTCATCAGGTTGAACACCATCGGCTTCCCCATTGTTCCAACGCCAACAAAACCAATTGTCTTTTTCATGAAGCCCTCCTTTAACATATCGATGAAGGGTGATTAGCTGATCGCCTTCGCCCTTTACATCCATCCCTGCTATACGGGCTGCATTAGTGCAGCCCTTTTGCCATCCCGCCATCTACAAGGATCGCCGTTCCTACAATGTAGCTCGAGCATTCAGAGGCAAGAAAGGCCACTAAATTTGCAACCTCTTCAGGCTCGCCAAACCTTCCTGCCGGAATATTGGCGGATGCAATACGTTCCCTCTCTTCCGGGGACTGAAGCCTCAAAGCCTGGGCCGAGAGGATCCGGCCCGGACACACACAATTGACAAGTATCCCATCCCTTGCCACTTCTATTGCGAGGGTCTTTGAGAGGCTTATTAATGCCGATTTGGCGCTGTTCGATGAGATGGTGCCGACAGTCGGTTCTTTACCTGACATCGAAGCAACGTTGATAATTCTTCCCCATCGCTGTTTCTTCATATAAGGAAGCGATGCCTTGGTACAATAGATCGCAGCTGCAAGGTTGGCACCGAATGCTGCACGCCAATCTTCTTCCGACAGATCGTTGAATAGACCTAGCTGTGCGCGACCTACATTATTTACGAGTATATGAACGGTCTTAAACCGTTCTATTGCCTGTTCCATAAAGGTCCGGACATCGTTCTTATCAGACATGTCTCCGCTGAAACTAATGACATCGTTGGTGTTCGCACTCTCTCGTATCTCATCAGCGGCGCGATCGATCTCAATCCGGCGTCGTCCGCAGATCGCCACTTTTGCCCCTTCCAACGCTATCTTCGCCGCAATCGCCTTTCCTATACCTTCGCTGGCCCCGGTAATGACGGCAACCTTGCCTCTAATGCCTAAGTCCATATCATCTCCCCAGGAACTTCAAAGCAGCACCTCTGCTATGGAAAGATATCGCTCCTTCGCATGGTGAAGATGCACGCTTATCTCTTCCTTCAATTTCTCCGTATCTCTTTTTCTGATAGCGTCTACTATCCTTCTGTGATCATCCAATGCCTCTGCCGGACCCAGCCGGGAGGCAACGGCCATGGCGAGAAGCCATCTGATCCTGTCGATCAATTGAAAGATGAGCTCGACAAACACCTCTGAATCCGTTGAGCTGTAAAGCAGTTTATGAAATTCCGTGTTGGATTCAGCTACTCCCCGGACATCATTTTTCTCGGCAAGCTTCACCGAATCCGCAAGGATCGCTTCGAGCCTCTCTATGGTTTCCGGCGTGATCCTTTCTATGATCAGGGGCGCTGCAAAGAGCTCAAGGGTCTCCCGCAGTGCATAGTAATCGTCAGCCTCTTTCTTTGTGAGCTTTCGAACCACATATCCCATGTTCGCCCTGCATTCAACCAGCTTCTCATTTTCCAGCATGAGCAGGGCTTCCCTTACCGGGGTCCTCCCAATGCCCATCTCCTTGGCAATAGCATTTTCGCGCAGCACATCGCCGGGTCTGAATTCAAAGGTGATTATCTTGCTCTTGATACTCTCGTGGGCTTTATGGCGAAGACTAATGTTCATGGGTCCTCCCATGCGTATTAAGTCCTGTGACAAATATTAACTTCTGATATGTTAACTGATATATCAGTAACCATATCATGAGTCAAGTATTTTTTAAGGATTTTTTATAATATAAATTTACGGCCTTTTGTATGCAGAAAAACCTATTGGCTGTAAATTATTGATGCAGTATCTCTTTTTTGTATTGCCGCAAGGCGCCTGCGATTAATGGGCCTTATGAGTCAAAGACACAGGCGCTGCTGTCAGTCTCGTCGCCAGCCCCTCCGCATGAGGCAGGCCTCTGTTTCGTCGCAGACCCTGGTGCCCTTGAGGGCCGCCTCTTTCTCGGCAACAGCCTGGCAATATTGCTTGTCGCGATTAAAATCGGCAGTGGTCTTGCCCTTCTGGGTATAGTAATGTGTACAGCCGGTCAGGACAACCATCAAAAACATGAGCAGCAGTATTCTTCTCATTTTTCTTTTCCCCCCTTTCACGATCTTTCTGCGCGCACCATCAACGATGCTTGTTACTGGCTCATGGGCACGATCTTTGTCGTCACTATCGTATCGTTGACAAGGTTCCGGATATCACACTTGATAAAATTCACCCCGGCCTTCCAGCCTGCCTCTCGAGGTATCTCCTGGCTGGATGTGTAGTTGCCCGGCAGCCTGATCGGTCCTCCACCCAAGCCTCCTGTCGTCGGCCCGCCCTGCTCGGCCATTTTATAACACTGCCTGCCCAGGAAGCACTGCGCTGCCACGCCGTTGTTCCTGATATTTATCTTGAACCCCGCATCGGTGATGTTGTAGATCCCCGTGATCTCGACGTTCGGTGCGGGCAATGCAGGGAGGGTTATCTCATGTTCCTTGTAGGGCGTGAGGGCACGCTTTATGGACAATTTTAATTTCCGCGCGTGCATCCTCCTCTCCCACTGGCCCTTGAGCGACTTCTGCTCGTTCTTCGCGAGCTGCACCGATTGCGCCGGCCCTACCGAATGCCACTGTCCCGACTGGGCGTCGAACTGAAAGACCTCTACGGCGAAGGTGAGGTCGGCATTGTTCGGGTTGACGAGAGCGGCGTTCCACTCGCCGATGCATTGCGGCTGCGGGTCCTGCACCGAGAGGCTTGCGACCTTGATGCTCCCGAGCATCTTGCCTTCCATTACGGCACGGGTCTGCTGCGGGTCTATCTTTGGCTGCGGAATATCCCTTTTCATGATCTTCCCTGCCGGCTGCTGGGCAAAGACCGTGCAGGCAAGTCCGGCCAGCAGGAATACGGCCAAAAACGCACCGGTTGTAATTCCTGCAAAAGAACGAGTCCTCATATTTATGTTCCTCCTTATGGTTTGCGATTTTGACCTTTCTATCATACAACCTTCGCCAAAGTCAATGAGGCGCGTCACAATCTACGGCGAGGACGCAAACGGTCGGGAAATAGGGGCGGGGATCACCATACAATCGGGAATGGAAGCAAAAAAAATAAGACCTAAGGAGCGTTGCTTAGCGAAGTGGGGCGCATGTCAAAGGCCGGCCCTCATGCCTTCCTTCTTCGTGCGGAAGTTTTTTTCCATATTGTTCAGTCTTTCGCCGAATTCCATGGCATGCTTTCTCATCGCATTCCAGGCGCGATCGGGGTCGCCTGCAAGGACCGCCTCTACCACCTCGTCGTGCATCCCTGCCGTGTGTATAAAAGGCGTTTCAGGCTCAACCGCCTGGATGGCCTGCCTTGTCAGGACCATCAAAGACCGTTCCAGGGCCTCAAAGAAATGGTTTCCGCACATCTCGGCCAGGATATGATGTACTATCGTCTTTATGTCGAAATCCTCTGCAAAGCTCCGGATAGGCAGAGTTTCCTGTTCAAGGGCATCTTTAAGACGGGCAGCGCTTTCCGCATCTTTATGCAGGGTCGCCAGCCTCGCTATCTCGGGCTCCAGGAGCACCCTCATCTGTACAAGCTCCGGAATGGAGAGCTTCTCCGCCATGAAGAGGTCCACGAATGCGTTGCTCAGATGCTCGAAGGTCAGCTCTGTGACGAACGTACCACCCGTCACTCCCTGGCGGGTTTCTATGAACCCTTTGTTTTCCAGCGCACGTAGGGATTCGCGGATGGCAATGCGGCTTACCCTGAACTGCTCTGCAAGATCCCGTTCTGAAGGAAGCTTGTCGCCTGCCTTGAAATAGCCGAGCAGTATGGATCGCTTCAGCTGATCGGCGACCTCATCGGATACCCTTGACTGTTTTACGGGTTTAAAGCTTCGCATTGAGCATATCCATTTGGATCAACATTTCACTGCTCATTATTATATCAATATACCAAATATACATTATACATGAAAAAGATCGCCTTGCAAATATATATATAATTTTTTTACTTGACAAAATTTTTTAATGTTTATAAATATTATACCAATCAATGAACGAATAAATTCATACAGCGCCGTATCATTGATGGCGGGTTGTGTTTGGGGATTTATAAAAAGGGGTGTTATGATGAATCTTGCGCATAATCTGGAACTTTCAGCCTTCTTTTTCCCTGACCGTCCTGCCCTCCGTCAGAACGGTCATCAGCTTACGTACAGAGAATTGAACGATCGTGCGAGCCGGGTGGCAACGGGCCTCGCGAAGCTCGGCATTAGACCCGGAGACCATGTGGCGCTTTGCGCGCCCAACTCCATCGAATGGATCACCTTCTATTTCGGGGCCCTGAAGGCCGGCGCAGTGGCTGTCACGCTGTCCGGGGTGCTCACCGGCGATGAGCTCACCACCCTTGTGAATCATGCGAAGCCGCGGATCATCTTCACCGTTGAATCAAAGCTTGAGAGCCTGGAGGGCCTGAGAGGGCCCGACGGGCTCGAGCAGGTGGTCTGCCTGGGCGGCGACATGGACCTTGAGCGCCTTATCAAAACAGGCTCCGGGCCGTTCAAGGCGATAGAGAGGGACCGTGGGGACACCGCCGCGATCCTTTACACCGGCGGCACCACGGGCATCCCGAAGGGTGTCATGCTCAGTCACGAAGGCATGGTCTTTTCAAGCAACAGCATCGCTGGTTATGAAAGATCCACCCAGAACGACCTTTCTCTCTGCTTTCTCCCCTTCAATCACGTCTTCGGACAGATCCACATCATGAACACCTCGATCCACTGTGCCGGCTGCCTGGAGCTTCTTCCGGCCTTTGACATGGATCAGGTCCTGGAATTGATGGAGCAAGGAAGGGTGACAAAGTTCTTCGCCGTGCCCACCGTCTTTATCCGCCTCCTGAGACAGAAGGACCTTGAAAAAAGGCTCGGGCAGCTCCGGTACTGCTTTTCGGCGGCTGCCAGCCTGGCAAAGGAGATCGTCAGGGAATGGAAGGAGCGAACCGGAATAACCATCTCGGAATCCTACGGGATGACAGAGGTAATGCCCGTGACATTTAATCATTATTATCCGGAAAGGCACGTTATCGGGTCCGTAGGCCATCCCATCCCCGGGGTGGAGGTTCAGATCAGGGATCTCTCGGGGAACCTGTTGGAAGACGGGCTGGACGGAGAAATCTGCATCCGTGGACGAAACGTCATGAAGGCCTACCTTGATAACCCTGCGGCTACGCAGGAGGCTCTATCGGATAATGGCTGGCTCCGTTCCGGCGATATAGGCTACATCGATCCCGATGGGTATCTCTTCATCGTGGACCGCCTGAAGGACCTCATCATCACCGGCGGCGAGAACGTCTATCCCAGGGAGGTCGAGGAGGTCCTGTACGCGTGGCCCGAGGTGGAGGAGTGCGCCATCGTAGGGATACCGGACAAGGAGTGGGGCGAGCGTGTCTGCGCCTGCATAGTCCCCAAGGCCGGGCACGAGCTGTCAACTGCGGAACTGAAGGACTTTCTAAGGTGTCGCCTGTCCGGGTTCAAGGTACCCAAGGAGTATATCGTCAAAGAAGAACTGCCGAAAAGCCCCACAGGAAAGATACTGAAAAGAGAGATAAGAAAGCAGCTGCTCAAGGCTAATAAGCAATAAGGAAAATGCTTTAATCAAAAAATGACCAAAGGAGGGTCCGTTATGAGAAAACATTGTGTAATCTGGTGCATCGTATGCGTGGTAGCCGTCGTATTCCTCGCGTCAGCCATCCCGGTGTCCGCGCAGGAGAAAGTCGTCAAGCTGAGATATTCAAACTTCTTCCCGCCTGTCCACCCTATCAGCAAGCTCGCCGAGGAATGGATCAAAGAGGTGGAGAAGAGGACCAACGGCCGCGTGAAGGTCTCCTATTTCCCCGGCAACACGCTCGCCCCTCCGGGACAGGCCTATGACGCCGTGGTAAAGGGGATCGCGGACATGGCGCAGAACCTTCTTGCATATTCGCCGGGCAGGCTCCCCCTCAGCGAGGTTCTCCAGCAGCCACTGGGCTATAAGAGCGGCTACCAGGGAACGAGACTGGCAAACGAGTACTATAAAAAGTTCAAGCCGAAAGAGTTCGACGACGTCAAGGTGATGTACCTTCATGGCGTTGCCCCCGGTACCTTCCATACAAAGAAGGAGATAAGGTCCTTCGACGACGTCAAGGGCCTCAGGATCAAGGCCAACGCCGAGAACGCGGACATTGTGAAGGCGCTCGGCGGAGCGCCGGTGACGATGCCCATCACGGAGACCTACGACGCCCTGCAGAAGGGGCTTGCCGAAGGCATCCTCCTCCCCAACGAGGCCCTGAAGGGCTGGCGGTTCGCGGAGGTCGTAAAGTCGAGCCTCGACAGCAATGCCGTCTCCTACCTTACATCGATGTATGTCATCATGAGCAAGGACAAGTGGAATCAGATCTCCAAGGAAGACCAGGCAACGATCGAGAAGATCAACGAAGAATGGATCGAGAAGCAGGGCAACCTGTGGAACAAGCTGGACAGTGAAGGCAAGGAGTATGCCATTCAGAAAGGCGTAAAGTTCGTAAAGGTGTCCAAGGAAGAGGAGGCGAAGGTCGTCTCGAAGATGAAGCCGATACTCGATGGATACGTGAAGGCAATGCAGGGAAAGAATCTGCCCGGCGACCAGGCATTACAGTTCTGCCTCGACTATATCAAGTCGCATCCATAACCCTCACAACCCCCAAAATTTCCCTATCCCCCGGCAGCACAGGGGGATAGGGAAGCATTAAGGAGGAAGAATGAAGAATATCTTTTTGAGTACCGTGTTCAAGATCGATGTGACCTTCCATGCTATTGCCGGTTCGGTGCTGGCCTTCATGATGGTCATTACCCTTCTCGACATAATCATGAGAAACCTGGGGAGCCCGATCGTGGGGACCGTGGAGATCATCTCATTCTGCGGTTCCGTGGTGATCGGCTTCGCCATCCCCTACACGTCATGGAAAAAGGCCCACGTTTATGTAGATTTTCTTATCGAGAAGCTGAGCCCGGCAAGCAAAAAGAGCATGGCCGTCATCACGCGGTGCATGGGCATCCTTCTGTTCGCCTTTATCGGATATAATTTTATCATCTATGGATTAGACCTTATAAGAACAAAGGAAGTGAGCCCGAGCTTCAAGCTTCCTTACTATCCCATCCCCTTCGGCCTGAGCCTCAGCTGTTTCCTCCAATGTCTCACGCTCATCGCCGACCTTGTGAAGACGATCCATCCGGGAGGTGACAGATGAACGAGGTGATGGTAGGACTTATCGGGCTTGCTGTCTTGCTGGGGCTTTTTCTCACCGGTATCGAGCTTTCGTTCTGCATGACCCTGGTAGGCTTTATCGGGTTTGCCTACCTCAACTCCTTCTCTTCCGCTGCCAATCTCGTCGTGAAAGATTTCTTTGATACCTTCACCTCCTACGGCTATACGGTCATTCCCCTCTTTGTGCTCATGGGACAGATCGCATCGAATTCTGATATCGCGAAAAGGCTCTACATGGCGGCCCACAAATGGGTAGGTCATGTCCCCGGAGGGCTTGCCATGACCACTATAGCCGGCGCCACGATCTTCAAGGCCATGTGCGGCTCAACGCTCGCTACCGTTGCCACCTTTTCCGGCATTGCCATCCCAGAGATGGAGCGCTACGGATACGACAAGAGGCTGTCTGCCGGCGTCGTGGCGTCCGTCGGAACCATCGGCATGCTCATCCCGCCCAGCATAGTGCTCATCATCTACGGAATAATCGTTGAGCAGTCCATAGGGCGGCTTTTTCTCGCCGGGATCGTTCCCGGTCTCATCATCTCTCTGTTCTTCATGTGCATCGCCTATGCGTGGGTGACGATCAAGCCGGCAATGGCACCCCGTGCAGAAAAAGAGCCGTGGCACGAAAGATGGCGCGTACTGCCCGACTTCATCTGGGTAGCGATCATCTTTATCGTGGTGATCGGAGGCCTCATGACTGGCAAGTTCAGCCCCACCGAGGCAGGGACCATCGGCACCATAGCGGTCCTCATCCTGGCCGCCGTCAAGAGGCAGGCGGGATTCAAGATGCTCGTTAAATCATGGGACGAATCCCTGCGTACCGCGGTCATGACGCTTCTGCTCATCGCCGGCTCCGTTGTTCTGGGCCACTTCCTCGCCATTACCGAGATCCCCTTCATAGCAGCCGACTGGACCACCGGCCTACCGCTTCCTCGCTGGCTCATCATGGTGCTCATCATCATCGTATACCTGATCGGCGGGTCATTCATCGACGACCTCGCCTTCATGATCCTCGCCACGCCCATCTTCTATCCCGCGGTCTTAAAGCTGGGATACGACCCTATCTGGTTCGGCATCATGATCGGGATCACCATCATGATCGGGGTGCTTATCCCCCCTGTGGCAATCTGCGTCTTCATCGTGAAAAACATCACCGGTATCCCTTTCAACATCATCTACAAAGGTGTGCTGCCCTTCCTGCTGAGCCTCATCGCCTGCGCAATGCTGCTTTTCCTTTTTCCCGAGATCGCCACCTTCCTCCCGGACCTCCTGATGGGAAAATAGACGACAACAGCGTCTGCCATGATAACGTTGAACGTAGAACCTTGAACAGTAGTTTTCTTCTTGACAACTCATTGCAACAGCAAGAAAATGAACAATATTGAAAAAGGCTGTCCTCATTGTCGTTGCCGCACTTCTCATTCCCTGCCCTTCATTATTGTTCGGCATACAGGATGTCTTCGATACATGGCAGGACAAGCATCTATTGTCGGACGGAAAAAACACGATCCTCGATGTGCCCTATGTACAGACCGAGAGCTACATTGTGCAGGAGATGCTCAGTCTCCTCGACCTTCAAGGCAGTGATGTCTTGTACGATCTCGGCTGCGGGGACGGGAGGATCGTCATAGAGGCGGTGAAGAAGAAAGGCGTCCGCGGGGTCGGCATTGATATCGACCCCAGGAGGATCGCGGAGAGCAGGGCAAACGCAAACGCGGCAAGGGTTGACGACAGGACCCTTTTCCTGCAGCAGGACCTCTTCATATCGGACTTCGGAGACGCCACCGCTCTTACGCTCTTTCTTCTGCCGGAGCTCAACCTTCGGCTCCGGCCAAAGCTCTTCCGCGACCTGAAGCCCGGCACGCGGATCGTGTCCCACAACTTCAACATGGGCGATTGGGAGCCGGACAGAACGGCCTTCGCCGGGGTCTGGGAAGACGGTCCTCGCTATATCTATTTCTGGGTTCTCCCCGCGAACATATCGGGCCGATGGCAAGGAAGCTATAAGAACGACGAATGGATGCTCACGATCAGGCAAAGATTTAGAAGGTCGATGGGAGCCTGCTCGTCAACGGACAGGCCCTCCTCCCCCTTTTGAACATGACCCTTAAGGGCAATATCGTCCGCTTTGCGGCACGAAGCAAAGACCAGGACAGGATGGTCGCCTTCGAGGGGAAGGTTTCGGGCGATATAATGGAAGGCATGGCAAAAGAAGGGGATGCGTCAGGCGCCGCATGGAAGGCAAGGCGGGACCCTGCAACGATGGTGTCTATAGAATAAACCCGGGCAAAATGAAACGCCGAGAAAACCTGGAGGATAGGTGTGCTCAATAAAAATCAACTGCAAAAAGGAGGTTGCGTATGAAAGTGGTCAGATTCAAAAGCGCCGAAAGCTATGAGCCGGAGAAGGATTGGAAACGGGTAAGTCTCTGTGGTGAAAAGGACATATCCATCGAACACTTCGTGAAGCCGCCACGCCATGCGTCACCGGACCACAACCATCCAAACGCGCAGGTGATGATAGTCTTTAAGGGCAAGCTCACCATCACCACTGATAAGGAGGAGCAGATTCTTGATGAGGGCGATGCGGTCTACATACCAGGGGATGAGATGCATATCGTTACGAACCCTCTCGATGTGCCGTCCGTGGGCATCGATATTTTTGTCCCCGGCCGATCATTCGATTTCTGGTTGAAGCGGAAAAATCCCTGATACGGTGCAGGGAGAAGGCGGTCATGAGCAGCGACCAAAGACCACACAGGGCGGGAAAGAACACATTCGAGCTTGTCGACATCAGCCGCGTCTTTGAAAGTCTGCGGCTCGCACCTTCAACAGCCTTTCTACCGCCGTGATTCTTTCCCTCCCTGTTCATTCTGCTGTATAATGGGATATGGTCGTCAGGGAGATCAGGGCAAAGGCCATCCTTTCAAAATCGCAGATATACGACTATACGCTGAATGCCTGCGTGGGGTGCGGGCACAACTGTGCTTACTGCTACGCGAAGTTCATGAAGAGGTTCACCGGCCACAGTGAACAATGGGGAAGGTTCAAGGGCGAGGAATTGAAGACTACGTTCGAGAGGGCGGGCATCCCCTGCCAGAAGCTCTACTGAAACTCAAGCAGCGGTGCAACCCGCACAAGACCCCTGTTGTTCTCTGCCGGATGCGTCAAAAGGGTTTGTCTTCGCGACCCAGTATCGGCATCATCGCCTCTGGCTTTAAAACAGCAGTTAACCATTCGGCGATCTCATCAACCGGTACGTCATCGTAGCAGCCACGGAACAGCACATATTCTATATGCGGGCGGCCGTCCCTGGTAAGGGGATGAAACAGGGCGTCCCTTCGCCCGTCAAATTCGACGGGGAGAATAAAATCCCTGCATGTCCCGATATCGAATGCGGGGTTCGCCTTTATCCATCTCCCCTCAATATACAATTCCACAAAACCGTGATCGGGCAGCTCATCTCCCGTGAGAAGATCCGAAAGCTTCGGGGGGAGCAGATGGTTCCTGATAACGGCAAACCGCAAACGCGCAGGTATCTGCGCCGCCCTTGACAGCGCTGTGAGAAGTACAGCCTTCTGGATGCAAAACCCCTTCCCGCCCGCCAGAGTACCGCTGGCCTTGAAATGCTCCGGAAGGAAGCGGGGCATAAAGGGGTTGTAGCGTATCTGGTCACGGACAAAATAGAAGAGCGCTACGGCCTTTTCCTGATCTGTTGTGAACCGGCCCGACAGCTCCTCTGCCTTTTGTCGTATCGCCGGGTGCCCCGAATCAATGAGTCCTGTGGCCCGCAGGTACCTTTGCATCTTTTCTTCCTTCATGGCGGCGGCCTCTCTCTGTGCGCCTTTAGCGGTCTAAGCGTAAAACAACAATAATTAAGCTATCGGTTTGCTGCCGTTTATACGGTCTTTATTATTCATTTCTCTCATAAATGTCAATTAATATATGAATATAATCTATTTGCGTATACAAAACTTACCATAATATAATAATGTCATGGAACCGCTCGACCTCAGAGGAAAGACATGCCCCATGCCCGTCATCGAAACAAAAAGGTTTCTCGAAGGGACTGGCGCAAAAGACATTCAGGTGCTTGTCGATAACCCTACATCCTGCGAGAACGTGAAGAGGTTTCTCGAAAACGCCGGTTATGCGGTAAGCATTGCGCAGAAGGGCAGCGAATTCCTTCTTTCAGGCCTGAGGGAAAGAGGGGCAACCGGTCGGGTTTCGCAGGTTGGGGAAAAGGTGCTTGTATATATCGACGGCACAACCATGGGCAGAGGCAACGACGACCTGGGCACGATACTTATGCGGTCCTTCCTCAATACCCTCAAGGAACTCGACCCGAAACCGTGGAGGATCATCTTTGTCAATACCGGCGTCTATCTCGCAGTCGACAGCTCGGATTACATCAACATCCTGAAGGAGATAGAATCTCTCGGGACAGAGATCCTTGCCTGCGGAACATGCCTCGACTTCTTCAATGTGAAAACCCGTCTTGCGGTGGGAAAGATCAGCAACATGTTCGACATCGCATCCTCTTTCCTTGCCGCAACCCACGTCATTAAGCCTTAATTAATCCCTAAATACAACGGAGTGCATCGGCGTCAGACTTTCCTTTAGCAAACCGTCGTGAGGCGAGGAAGCTCGGCCTTTTGCGAAGCAAAAGTTCCGAAGCCGAACGCGAGCGAATGGAGCCGCAGGAGCGGAATGAGCGTGTTTGCGGGGAAAGCCTGACGCCGATGCTCATCCTTAATTAAATTTAATTAAAGAGATTATGTTGCCCCTTTTTCCCAATCGGCCTCAATGAATTCCAGGATCTTCTTTGCCCGCTCAGAAAAGAGATGGATCCCTTCCCAGCTGGGTCGGGCGAGGACCTTCTGCATGAAGAGCCCGTCCTCGCCGAACCACTGCGGGAATACCCCTCCGAAGAAGTAGGCCTTCTTTTTCAATAACGCGGCAGCTTCGCCGATCCACGGCCATGACAATCTCAACCACACCTGGATCACATTCACATTGCCGCTCAAAATCCTGTCCTCCTCGGCAGTGAAAACCTTTTCAAAATCCTGTCCTGCTTCGCTCACTGAAAGTCGCGCCACCTGCGCAAAGTCGAATATCTTCGTATCGATCAGGGTCTGTTGTTCAGGGGGAAGGCTGTCCTCTGATGGCAAAAAAGACCGCTCGTCGTCAAGGCCGTCGTAGATATACCCCAGATGCCCGGCATATACAGGGGGGATATGGACCGTGTGGGGCTTTGGGACCACAGTGATGAACATGGGGAGCGTCGATACCCGTCCTGACGCGCTTTTCTCCTTCTCGTACGCCTCGGCGGGCATCAGGTCAACCTCAATGGCCGTTTCCACAAAAGGCAGGTTCGCAAGGGCGGCCTTCTGTATATATATGTGATTGCAGACAGGCTCTCCGAAAAAGACCTTTATGTCCGGCAGGTCCTGCATCACCTCTTTGACAAACCGAAAGATCATGCCCATAACGCCCGCATTCCTGTAATCCATTGCAACAGCCCCGTTACCCTTCTCATAGACCCCTTTATCGGGGGCTGCCCGGAAAAATGAGCTGTATCCCACAACTCTGTTCTCGGGCGTACGAACGACGACCGGGATGTTGTCCCCGTTCTCATATGCAGCGATCAGCTTATCGGGATGATAGACGATCTTTGCCGGGTAGCCGTCGCCGTATATCTCTGTAAAAAGCCCGGCTATGCCTTCTGCATCCTCAGGCCGGAAAAATCCGACGGTCAATCCCCTTTCTTCCATACCAACCCCTTTCACGCCCTCCGCCGCCGCCGGCGGCACATCGTTTTTCCTTCGCCTTTGATTCTACCATTTTCCTGCCTCGGCAGGCAATGATCAATGTGGGAGCAAAAAACCTGCCTTTTTTCTTGACAAGCCCCTCCATTTCCTATAGTTTTGTATATAGAACTTAGGTTCTATTAATAAAACCAATGGACAATGCGGTGGAGAACAGGAGAAAGGATGCCAGCGAACGGTATGTGTCGCCTGCCGTAGAGCAGGCATCGCTCATACTTTTCAGCCTCGCCGGGGCCCGATCTACGTACATGAGCCTCACGGAGATCTGCGCCAACGTGGGTATCCACAAGAGCAAGGCCTTCACCATCCTGGAGACCCTTCAGCGGTTCGGGCTTGTCCGAAAAAATACTGATGCCAGGGGCTATGCCCTTGGGCCCGGCCTCATCTCTCTTTCCCGCAAGGTCCTCGACGACATGAACGCCCCGATCCTTGCAGAGCCGATCCTGGAGGAGCTCGCAAGAAAGACAGGGACCACGGCTGCCCTGGGGTTGATAGCCGACCGCAACGTATTCGTCGCCGCCAAGCGTGAAGGCGGGGGATCGATCGTGGTCACGATGCGGGTCGGACATCGTTTCCCCCTTACCTATGGCTGCCACGGCAAGGCAATAGCGGCCTTCCTCCCCGAAAAGGAGCTCGCAGTCCTCTTGAAGGACAAAAAACTCTATTTTCAGGGGGACCCGGCGAAGCTTGATAAAGATAAGATCATAAAAGATATAGAGCGATGCCGCAAGGATTGGTTCGCCGAGGACCTCGAGGAAACGGCCCCCGGGCTTAATGCGGTGGCATCGCCGGTGCTTGGCCCCAACAGCCGTCCAACGGGATACATCGTTCTGCTGGGCCTTGCCTCTGCGGATACGGCCCATCGATACGGGCCTCTCGTCGCCGAGGCAGGAAAGGCCCTGTCGCTGAAGCTGGGCGCAAACATTGTCGGAGAACCGGGCAACCGGGCAAGATCGTAAGAAGCAAAAAAGGAGGTAAAAGTATGACAATAAAGAAAAAAAACCAAAAAAGAAAGCCTGTCAGCAATAGCAGCACTATTCACCTTACGGTGAACGGACAGGCGTATTCCCTCAACATCGGCAGCAGGCCTGGCGAGGTTGAGACGTGCCACACGCTGTCCCACACGCTCAGAGAGACCCTCGGTTTGACGGGTACAAAGATATCCTGCGACAACGGCGCCTGCGGGGCCTGTACGGTGATAATGGACGGCAAGGCCATCCTGTCGTGCAAGACCCTCACCGTTGAGTGCGACGGGAAGAGCATTACCACCATCGAAGGATTGAGAGACGCCGAAACAGGCGGGCTCGACCCCCTGCAGCAGGCCTTCATTGACAACACGGCCTTTCAATGCGGCTTCTGCACGCCGGGCATGATCATGACTTCAAAGGCGCTGCTGAACGAAAACCCGCATCCCACCGAGGAAGAGGTAAAAGAAGCGCTTTCAGGCAACTTCTGCCGATGCGTGAGCCACTACCAGGTGGTGCGGTCTGTCATGTCCGTTGCGGACAAAGGGAGGCAACAATGACTGAGACATACCGATACATAGGAAAACCGATCCCCAGGAGAGATGCCGTCGACATCGTCACCGGGGCCGCCGAGTACATGGACGACAGGAAATTTCCGGGCCTTCTTCACGGAAAGGTTCTGAGGAGCCCTTACGCCCATGCGCGGATCAAAAAGATCGACAAGAGCAAAGCCGAGGCCCTGCCGGGTGTGAAGGCGATCCTCACGTGGCAGGACATCCCTGATTACCGGGGAGGCACGCCGCGGAACGTCCGCATCCTCGACAGTAAAGTCAGGTGCGTGGGAGATGCCGTCGCCCTCATAGCCGCCGAAACGGAAGAGATCGCAGAGGAGGCCCTCGAGCTTATCGATGTGGAATATGAGGTGCTGCCGGCCGTTTTCGATATCGATTCCGCACTGAAGCCCGGCGCACCGGCTGTATACGACGAATACCCTGACAACATCCTGCCGGGCGGCACGATCATCTACGGGCCTAACTGCCTGAAGGGCGTCGTGAGAGGCGACGTGGAGAAGGGGTTCGCCGAGGCCGAAGTCATCGCCGAAGGGACCTTCGGGTATGAGAATATACCCAACGCCATACCGCCCGAATCGGTCGGGGCGGTCGCCCAGTGGCAGGACCCCGACAAGGTAACCATCTGGGGGACCAGTCAGGCGCCCTACATGGACAAAGTCACGCTTTTTCACGTCTTCAACAGAGATGTGGATATACGAAGCATCGGCTCCCATGTGGGCGGCGGGTTTGGGACGAAGATCCAGTGCTGGCAGGTCGAGGCCTACGCGATTCTCTTAAGCAAAGCCGCGAAGAGGCCGGTAAAGGTTGCCTTCACAAAGGAAGAGCATATAGCCAACTTCGTCCTTAGGCTTGGCTCTCGCATCCACGCGAGGGTGGGAATGAAAAGGGACGGAACCCTGACCGCCATACAGGGAACGTGGTATGTGGACACCGGGTACTATTCCTTCACGACGCAGGCCCAGGTGGCGATCGGATCAGGTGAGCTCATGATCATGGCCCAGTGCCCCAACTGGGACCTGAAGAACCATATAGTAGTGACGAACAGGAACGCCTCTGGCTCCATGAGGGGGTTCGGCGGCCAGGAACTGAAGTGCTCCTTCATTCCGCTTCTCAGCCTTGCCATGGAAAAGGCCGGGCTCGACCCCTTCGAAGTCCTGAAAAAGAATTTCGTAAAACCCGGCGGGGGATACTACTGGCGGGATGGGGTATTTTACAACTTCCGGGGGATAGATTTTTCCAAGGCCATGGATAAGGGCGCAGAGACCTTCGGCTGGAAAGAAAAATGGAAAGGATGGCTGAAGCCGACGGCAGTGGACGGCGTAAAGCGGCGTGGCATCGGAGTCGGGGTACACGGAAATGCAGATATAGGCGAAGATGCGTCAGAGGCCTACGTGCAGCTCGGCTATAACGGAACCGCCACGATCTTCCTCTGTGTTGCCGAGCACGGCACCGGCCAGAAGAGCAACTATGTCAAGATGGCAGCCGAGGTGCTCAAGATACCGCCGGAGCGCATCTCCATGACGCCTGCCGACACGCTGGTAACTCCTTTCGAGTTTGGACCGGTCGGATCAAGGGGGACCTACGCCATCGGGAGCGCCGTCATCAACGCCGCTGAGAATGCAAGGCAGCAGCTCCTCGAAATGGCAGCGCCGAAGCTCGGCGTCACTGCCGACGAGCTTGATACCGCCGACGGTGTGGTTTTCGTAAAAAACGACCGGGCAAAAGGCATAAAGTGGAGAATGATGGGAAACGACCGCACCATCCTTGGATACGGACGCTTCGAGCCCGATTTCACCATGTGCAACATGATGATGAGCTTTGTGGAGGTCGAGATCGATACAGAAACAGGGAAAGTAGATCTCATCCGTGTGGTAAATGCCACCGACGTAGGCAAGATCATAGATCCACAGGGCCTTGAAGGCCAGCTCAATGCCTGTTTCGGCACCGCCGGCATTGACAGCGCGATATTCGAAGAGACGATCCTGGACCGCCGGACAGGGCATATTGTGAATGCAAACATGATCGACTACAAGTGGCGCACCTTCAGCGAGCTGCCCGTGATAGACCATGTAGTCCTGGAGACGCCCTTCCCCAGCCATCGCTTCCATGCCGTAGGTGTGGGGGAGATCGCTACCTCACCGGGGCCTTCTGCGGTGCTCATGGCCGTTTCCAATGCGCTAGGCACCTGGATGCACGAGTACCCAATGACACCAGACAGGGTACTGAAGGCCCTTGGAAAGATCGGTTCAAAAGCTTCAGGGAAAGGAGGCACGAAATGAAGCCGTTCAAACACTATAATGCGCAATCGGTTAGAGAAGCAACCGGGCTTCTTGCAAAATATAATGGAAAGGCAAGGGCCAATGCAGGAGGCACCGACCTCCTCGACGTCATGAAGGACAAATACCTGCCCTACTATCCGGAGGCAGTTATCAATATCAAGACCATCAACGGCCTGGAATACATCAAAAAGGATAAGAAGGGCCTCAGGATAGGGGCGCTCACGAAGCTTGCCGACATCGCAGGCTCACCGGAGGTAAAGGGAGATTACGAACTTCTCGCAAAGGCTGTTCACTCCGTCGCAAGCCCCCACGTAAGAAACATGGCAACCCTTGGGGGAAACCTCGCTCAGGACGTGCGCTGCTGGTACTACCGGTATCCTCAGCAGATCGGAGGACCTATTGCCTGCCTGCGCAAGGGCGGCAAGATCTGCAGCGCCCTCGTGGGCGATAATCGCTATCACTCGCTTTTCGGCGCCGCCCCTATCGATGAGTATCCCTGCTCGAGCCATTGCCCGGCCAGTACCGACATACCGGGGTATCTCAGCAGCGTCAGGAAGGGCGACCTCGCGGAGGCGGCAAGGATACTTCTTGAGTACAACCCAATCCCTGCCGTAACGGGCCGCATCTGCCCCGTCTTCTGCGAGCCCGAATGCAATCGCCGCGAGCTCGATGAGCCTGTGGCTATCCAATGCGTGGAACGCGGCGTCGGCGACTATGCCCTGGAAAACACCGATCAGTTCTATGCCCCGCCTGCAAAAGAATCCGGCAAGAAGGTCGCCGTCATAGGCTCAGGGCCCGCAGGGCTCGCTGCAGCCTTCTACCTGAGGCGCAGCGGCCACAAGGTCACCGTCTACGAAAAACTGCGGGAAGCGGGCGGCATGCTCCTTTACAGCATACCTCCTTTTCGCCTGCCGAAGGACGTGGTGAAGAAACAGATCCAGGCCCTTAAGAATATGGGCATCACCTTCAAGACGGGAGTTGACGTAGGCAAAGACATAGCCCTCAACGAGATCAAAAAACGTTTTGACGCTGTCTTTGCAGCAGGAGGAACATGGAGAAGCCTGAAGCTCGGTGTGCCGGGCGAAGGCGCCAGGGGCGTACACTTTGCGCTGGACTACCTGAAAAAGATCAACTCCGGGAAAATGGTCTCTCTGGCCGGTAAGGTAATCGTTATCGGCGGAGGGAGCGTCTCCATCGATGCGGCAAGAACCGCAAGGAGGCTTGGCGCTGAGGACGTAAGCGTGGTCTGCCTTGAGTGCCTCGATCCTGTCTCAAAAGACAGGATGCTTGCCCTGGATGAGGAGATCAAGGCGGCTGTTGAAGAAGGCATAACTATCCATCCTTCCCTGGGAGTGACGGAGATCGTGACAAAGGGCGGTAAGGTCTCGGGTATAAAGACCGTGGCATGCATTTCGGTGCGCGAGCCCGACGGCACCTTCAATCCGCAATACGACAACACGTGCGAAGCATTGAGCCTCGGGGCGGAGAGCATCATTATCGCCATCGGCCAGGCCGTCGAGCCCTCTCTCGCCGCAGCCTTCCGCAAAGGCGGGAAAGCAGTATTTACGGGAGGCGATATGGTCTCTGGCCCGTCAACGGTCATCCAGGCGGTGGCATCGGCGCGGGAAACGGTAAAGAAAATGGGGTCCGCTCTCGGAAGGCCTTCGCGGTCAGCCGCCAGGGCCGCTACGGGAAATGGCTTCGTCGAATCTTTATTCCGGGAGATCCCCCGCGTACAGGTGCATGAAGTTTCGCCGTTCCTGCGCATCAAAGGGATTGATATGGAGGATATTCAGGGCGCCAGCGGGGATGAAGTGGAGAAGGAGGCACAGCGATGCTTCAACTGCGGCTGCCTTGCCGTCGGACCATCCGATGTTGGTACAGCCCTCGTTGCGCTGAACGCCCAGATCGTCACAACGAAAAGGACCGTCGCCGCGGAGGATTTCTTCAGCGCGAGCGCGATGCGCTCTACCATACTCGATACCGATGAGCTGATAAAAGAGGTCCTGATCCCCAGGCCCGCTGAAGGGACACGGCAGAGATATGACAAGTTTACGCTGAGAAAGCCCATCGACTTCGCCATTGTGAGCGTGGCATCGGTAATGACCGTCGATGGCGGGATCTGTAAAGATGCCTGCATCGTTCTCGGTGGAGTAGCCCCCGAACCGGTCAGGGCAAAGAAGGCGGAGGACGCCATAATAGGACAATCAATCGACGGAAAGACAGCGTCTGAGGCAGCGGAAGCAGCCATGGAGGGCTCTATGCCGCTCTCTATGAACGAATACAAGGCAGAGATCGCCAAAGCGCTTGTGAGGAGGGCAATACTGGCCTAACGAACACAACAAACGCTGAATAGGCCTGTCGCACAACAAAACCGGTGGAGCAGGACGTGGAAACGCGGCAGGCCAAGCCAGGCATTATAAAAACTGTAGAGGAGCATGGTCATGATCATGGACTTTAATGGTATTCATCCAAGGATAGACCCGACGGCATTCATAGCTGACAACGCCGTGGTGATCGGCGACGTCGAGATAGGGCCGGGAGCGAATATCTGGTTCTACAGCATCGTCCGCGGCGACAAGCATTACATCCGGATCGGTGCAAACTGTAATATCCAGGATGCGTGCGTCCTTCATATTGCAAAAGGACTTCATCCGTTGATCCTCGAGGAAGGCGTCGTTCTCGGCCACCGGGTGGTCGTCCACGGATGTAGTATCGGCAGGGGATCTCTCATCGGGATCGGCGCTATCGTTCTGAACGGAGCGGAGATCGGCGAAGAATCTATTATCGGCGCGGGGTCGCTGGTCACTCCAAGGACGGTTATTCCGCCGCGCTCGCTTGCCATCGGGATTCCGGCAAAGGTGGTCCGCGCCCTCACAGATGAGGATGTCCGCATAGCCAGGGAAACGGCCGAGGATTACCGCGGGCTCGCCAAGGTCTACGCGAAGGGGAAATAAATCAGGAACGATATCGATGGGCCGAAGGATCTCATCATAGGTGCCCTTGCAGACTGATCCATAAAAAACCCGCTTATTTATCTTGACAATAAAGAGGGCTGTACAATATTATCTGTTAAGGTAGAAGTTTTTCCTCAAGATTATCACGTTGCAACAAACGTTCTTTATAGAGTTGCCTTTCTAAAAAAAGCTTTTTGCATACCGGAGGAATTGGGTAGTATCGAACCAATAAGATAACGGATGTACAAGCTGAGGAAGTTTACTCCTATACCCCCAAAGTTCTCACGATATCGGTCCCATACTGGAAAACGTCGTTGAAAGCAGCGATATAGGTATATTTCGGCTTCCCGAGCCGAAATGGCATGATCTTGATAGCGAAAGATATATTGGAGTTGGAGCTGCAACCATAACAAGGGGTCTGAAAAAAAGGGGGGTAATTTGGGAACCAGCAAATATTTCACAAAGACAACAGAATTACTGGTGATAGTACCAGAAAAACAAAAAAGGGAGGGTATTATGAAACGGGAAGGCAGCTTTATGCTCAGACATTCAAGAATGTTTGTTGTGTTGTCTGTTTTCATGGTCCTGTCAATAGTTATGACGTTTCCTGATATTGCACAGGCACAAGGCAAGTCTTCGACACAGTCTTCAGCGGTGAAGACCCCGGATATTGTCAAACTGGCAACTTATGACATCGGTGCAACCGGATATGTTATGTACGGTTTTCTGGGCGAAGCCATCAGCGAGAAGTTCAAAACGAAGTTGAGGGCTTTGCCTATCGGTACTGATATTGCCAGGATGATCCCTGTACAAAATAAACAGGTTGAGTTTTGCGGCCAGGGAGGAGATGTCTACTTTGCGGCAGAGGGACTGGACAGATATGCAGACAAAAAATGGGGCCCCCAGCCTCTAAGGGTAGCCTGGCTGGCCAGACAGCCGGGTCATGTAGGGATTGTGAGGGGCGATTCAGGAATAAAGAAATGTTCAGACCTTAAGGGAAAGAGGGTGCCTTGGATACCGGGCTCAGTGTTCAACACGTTCCACGAAGGCTTGTTGGCCTTCGGCAACCTTACCTGGAACGATGTGCAGAAGGTTCAGGTATCAGGGTTCGGCGCAATGCTGAAGGCCCTTGTGGATGGTAAGATCGATGTAGCGATGGCTGCCATTACTGTGCCGCCTGCCTACGAGCTGCAGGCAAGCCCCCACGGGGTTGGATATATAGAGCTTCCCGCTGCCGACAAGGCAGGTTGGGAAAGGCTGAATAAGCTTCTTCCGGCCCTTTCCCCCTATAAATCAAAATTTGGCGCCGGCGTTTCAGAAGAAAAGCCTGTTGAATGCTCGAGCTATCCTTACCCGGCTACAGTTGCCTATGATTTTCTGGACGATGACATGGCGTACTTCATGACAAAGGCAATAAACGAGTCTTATCCTATTATGGCAAAAAAATCAGACCTTATGAAACGTTTTTGGAGCATGGAAGAATGTCTTAACCTCTATGAAAACAGCAAAGGATATATATTCCATCCAGGTTCCGTACGGTACCTGAAGGAGATCGGAGTCTGGAAGGCACAGTGGGACCAAGTCCAGGAGAAAAGGCTTGCAAGGCAAAAAGCCCTGAAAGATCTGTGGAATAAAACTATATCTGAGGCCCAGTCTAAGGGGATAAAAGATGCAGACTTCCCCCAATTCTGGACAAAGAAGCATAATGAAATGCTTGGGGTCCTTGCAGATTAAACAGGCCCTGCGCGGTCAACTTGAGAGCGCTATATTTTAAAAAAGTGAGGCAGTGCGCATGGACCTAAGAAAATGGATAATTGTAGTGTTGTCTGCCTTTGGTATATTCCTGGCAATTGACCAGGTGTTCTATCTTTCCCTCCTCGGCAATCTCGACCTTGAGAATTCTTACAGCTACCTGCTCATGGCCCTTTTTCTTTCAACCGTATTCTTGACGTTCAAAGTAAATGGACAGGGAAAGTACAGGGTGGTGGCTATGTGGCTTGACGGCGCATTGTTTCTCGCGAGCTTTCTTATTAGCCTATACATGGCCGTGATGGGTTACGATATACTCATGAAAGGCTGGAGCGCCGCCGCTCCCACACACATGATCATCCTCAGCACCGTACTCTGGTTCCTTATATTGGAGGCAACACGACGTACCGGCGGACTTGCCCTGTCCATTGTGGTGGCTTGTTTCTCATTTTATCCAATGTTTGCTGAGCTTTTACCCGGGCTATTCAAGGGGGCCGGGCTCGATTTTCACTCGACAGTCGCCTATCATATTATGAGCCCTGATAGTGCCCTTGGTATACCGCTCAAAACGGTAGGCAACATCCTGATAGGATATCTTATCTTTGGCGTTTGTTTGGGCATTACCGGCGCAGGCGACTTTTTCCTGAAGCTTGCAATGGGTCTTTTCGGCCATGCACGGGGAGGTGTAGCAAAAGTGGCCCTCATAGCAAGCGCTCTTTTTGGCTCAGTCAACGGCAGCGCAGTGGCAAATGTGATGACCATCGGTTCCATAACGATCCCTCTGATGAAAAGGGTTGGTTATCCCGCCTATTTTGCTGCTGCCGTTGAGGCATGCGCGTCGAACGGGGGACAGCTTATGCCGCCTGTAATGGGTGCAGTGGCCTTTGTCATGGCATCTTTCCTGAACATTCCATATCTCCAGGTGGCATTTGCCGCTATCATTCCCTCTCTTCTCTATTATTTTGGGCTACTTGTCCAGATAGACGGCAGGGCAGTGTCGCTGGGGTTAAGAGGGCTGCCCAAATCCGAGCTTCCCCCATTGAGAGAAACAATAAAAGGAGGCTGGTTCTACATCTTTTCTTTAGTGATCCTTTTAACGGTTCTGTTTTATCGGATGGAGACGCAGGCACCTTTTTTTGCGTCGGCATTTCTTATCCTCATAACCAATCTGAAGAAGCAGACAAGGCTGAGCCCTAAGAAGGTCCAGAATTTTTTTTATGGTTTTGCCCAGACAATGATCCAGCTTGTAGCAATTCTCTGCGCCGTAGGGATGGTCATAGGATCGCTTGCCATTACCGGGGTTGCACATGCCTTCCCGAGCGAGATTCTACACCTTGCCGGCAAGAACCTCCCGTTTATGATATTTCTCACAGCAATGGCGAGCTTTATCCTGGGGATGGGCATGAGCGCAATAGCCGTATATATCTTTACTGCCGTAATACTGGCTCCGGCTCTTGTGGAAATTGGGCTGAATGTAATGGCAGTGCACATGTTTCTCCTCTATTGCGGCATACTGTCCTTTATCACTCCGCCCGTATGCATTGCCGTATATCCTGCGGCAGCCTTCGCTGAAGCCAGTGTGATGAAGACCGGGTGGACAGCGATGCGCCTGGGAGCAGTTTTATTCATAATTCCTTTCTTTTTCATTATAGAGCCGGCCCTAGTAATGCAAGGGTCTATCTTTGCTATACTTTATTCAAGCGGCACGGCCTTTTTTGGGGTATGGTTGCTGGCATCTTCCCTGGAAGGGTATCTTGTATTCGTTGGTCGTTTCGGCGCCCGCGAAGGCGATAACAGGTTCGAGTGGCTCTTCAATAATTTACTAAGATGCGGACTTTTCATTTCCGGCTTCTTGTTTATGATTCCAGGCGCCATAACCGATATTACAGGATTAATAATTGCAGCGTGCATAATACCTTTACAGTACAATTTGAATCGAAGAGCCTAGCAGCATATTGTTAAGATTTTTATAGGTGTTTTGCCTAAATCAAGCGGCTGTACACGTTTTCAGTTTTAGATCATGAGGCCTAATTTTTTTGCCAGATGTGTTACGCGGGTGGTAAGGTTAATAAGATAAGCCTGCTCAAGCTGCTTGGGGCCTGGATTTATATCATACTCCTCGTTTTTGATATAAGTGACTACTTGATCAATGACGCCATTTTCTTCTATTAACAACTTTTCTACTCTTTTTTTAAAGCGCTCAGCTTCTTTTAAAGATTGTGAGAAAAACTTCCCAACATCCGAATGCAAGACGACGAATTGATGACCGAGACACAAAATCTCAACATCAAGCATAGAAAGGCGTTTGATATTTGCTATGTACAATTCATAATCGACGAGGAATTCGGGAATAATTTGACCAATACGGTCAAGGTTGCCCACTGACTCGGTAGCAAAGAGAATCTTTCTTTCCGGTATATAGAAGCTCAACTGATCCCTTGTATGACCTGTAGTAGAGATGACCTCCACGTTAATATCCTCTGCAAGCTGAATAACCTGACCGTTTTCGAGAATTACATCTACTTCAAAGGGTTCAAAGGGTCCGTACAAAAGTTTGTTCGGGTTAATCCCCTTTACTGCAGCAACATGTGGAATAATATTGGAACTCAGATCTTTCATCAGCTTCTGAGCGCTTGGTTTCTTGATAATCCCGGCAGATTTCAATGATGCCGCAACCTTTATACCGGGAAAAACCTTCTTAAAATAGGCAACTGCGCCGCAATGGTCATAATGGACGTGTGTTAAAAAAAGCATCTCCGGCTTTCGTTCTTTTAGAACACCCCTGATGTCATCTTCGTATAGCCTTCCAAGACAGGAAAAGCCTGCCTCAAAGAGGACAGGCCGCGAGCAATCAAGAAGATAAGACGGCGCCCATGGGATACCTAAAACATAGAGACCTTTTTCCACATATCCGGTTTCACCGAAGATCATTTTCTATCCTCCGTTTCTCAAGAGCATAGATGTGATAGTTGTGCCCTTGCTTGGTTTAATCCCTAATTTGCCTCCCCCACCTTATTATGTATTGTTTAGAGACGTCAAGGCACCTTCTTGCCTGAGTTTATTCTCAACATCCTGCCTTAGCTGTTTTTTATCTACTTTTATACTTCCGGCAAGAGGAAAGTCGTCTAACAATTCAATTCTTTCCGGTATCTTAAATGCCGCTACCCCTTTTTCTTTGAAAAAATGTAAGATTTCGGCAAGATTCAATGTTTCCCCTTCTTTAAGCACCAAACAGCCGCATACTTTTTCTCCCATTTTAGGGTCGGGGATCCCGACGACAGCAGCCTTTAGTATCTTCGGATGTTGAAGAAGGATACCTTCAACCTCAAGAGGATAAATGTTCTGACCGCCCCGGAGGATCATATCCTTGCGCCTGCCCCTGATGGTTAACCTGCCCTCATCATCAAAGCTGCCAAGGTCGCCGGTATGAAACCACCCATCTGACCATGCATTCTGTGTCGCCTCAGGATCTCTGTAATATCCTGGCTGACAGTGTGGTCCATTCACAATAACCTCGCCTACTTCGCCCTTAGGGACTTCCTGGCCCCTCTCATCGACTAACTTGCACACATTACCGTCTAACGGGACGCCCACTGTGGTGAGCAGTTTTTCTTTTGTGTCATCGCAAAATGACGAGCTCATTGTTCCCGCATCAAGCGTGCCGTATGCGGGCAGACCCGGCCTTTTAAACCTCTCCCAAACCTTGAGCCCCTGATCGTAGGGGAGCGCGGCGCCACCGTATTTCACAATTCTAATAGAGCTGACGTCGTATTTTTCAAAATCAGGAAGCTCGAGGATCCTAATGAGGATAGTCGGTACTGTTGCAATCACAGTCACCTTTTCTTTTTCAATGAGTGTGAGTATCTCTTCAGGTGTAAAGTATTTTGCAAGAACGATTTTTGCACCAGCCATCGGGGATGCTCTGTAGACCTCATTATAGCATCCTCCCGCTATCGCAGGGGCAAATGCTCCAACAACATCGTTTTCGGTAATTTTTAATCTATTCTTTATTACCTTTCCAGTACATTGACGGACAGCGGAAACGAATTCAACGCATTTCGGCATTCCTGTTGTGCCCGTCGTGGTTGCTATTTGAAAGGTCTCAAAGGGGCTAAAACGGGTTTTCTCAAAATTATCTGGAGGATGCCCTACCTTTTGTGACGCCATCTCTTTCACTGAAATAGCTCCTTCAGGCACATCATCGCCTATAACGAAGACATGTCTGAGGGCTGGCAAGTCAGCGCTAAGCTTCTTTATCATATTTACATAATTGAACTGCCTGAATTCGTGAGGGATCACTATCCCTGCGGCCTCTGTGTATTTGAGGATAGCAGACACTTCAGCTTCACGGAAATTAGGGAGCAGGGTTACTGCAACTACGCCGGCCTTTTCACAGGCAAGACGAAAAGTAAAGAGCTCAATACAATTGTGTAATTGCACTGCGACCTTCTCATCCCTCTTAATGCCAAGCTCAATCAAGGAGGCGGCTATGTTGTCTATATGTTTTTTTGATTCAGCCCACGTGATTCTTACATCTTCTTCGACAAGAGCAACCATGTTAGGGAGGGATGCGGCATTTCTATCCCAGTAGTCGGATATCAAGTTGTCACCCCAGTACCCCATCCTTACATATTCATCGATCATATCCTGTGTAAATCGTGTTGGTTTCATTGCACCCCCCTTTTTTTAAACTATTATGTTAACATTGACCTGCATTCACTCTTTGTACCACCTTTTATATATTCCTATTTGCCAATGTATTTTTCCCTCAATTTCGGCTTCTCTATCTTTCCCGTCGGTTTTTTCGGCACAGCGTCAAAAATAATCTTGCGTCTGTACCCTATCTGTTGAACAATTTTGCATCTATTGAAAAAAAGATCGAGGGCCTTGACGATCGTCTGGTCAACGATATCCATGATTGTTTCCGGCAAATGGTAGAAGGGGGGAATCGGAGGCACAATAATGCCCCCGATTCTTGTCACCTTCAGCATGAGCTCAAGGTGACCTTCGTGGAGGGGGGTCTCGCACAAGCAACATGGGCCTTCTTCATTGGATACCGAATGCCCCTGAAATGCCCATAATGATCTTTTTCATGCAAATACTCCTTGCAGTTGCCTCTATAAAATCGCCGTCTTTCTTTCTCTGTCAACCTCCTGTATATTTCTTACAGCATAGCTTTACTTTTTCAGTTCCGGGGTCTTTCCTATGACCTTTCGCTCGATCAGATCCTGCAATTTTTCCTTGCTGTAGCCTAAAAGCCCGCAATAGATCTCTTCATTATGTTCCCCTACCACAGGGGCACGGCAGGTTATCCTGCCCGGCGTCCGCGACATCCTGAAAGGAAAGCTGGGCAAGGGGATCGTTCCGATCTTAGG